>OGXP01002264.1_pt1 | contig 13003 bp, 13 predicted proteins | sample 1576351 | NCBI WGS metagenome assembly OGXP01 (sample SAMEA3541517, study PRJEB24748) | human gut metagenome | biome: human gut; feature: human-associated habitat; material: faeces | place: China | collected 2012
TGGCCGGCACCGATCTGTACCAATCAATCGGTCTGCCGGGCTGCAGATAATCTGCAGCAGCCTTTTTATTTTTCAAAAATATCAATGTCTGTTTTATTTCTTTTTATATTTTTTCTCAGCTTAATAATATAAATTCCCTCTAAAAACACCACTGCAGCAAGAAAATAAATTATAAAAATTTTTACATTCTGACCTTTTTCTTCCGAAACTATATTAATTATTTTTGTCTGCTGTAAATTTTTATTATTTATATCTTCATTTTTAGCAGGGTTGTTTATGTTTGTATTCTCTGTAAAAATAACTTTTAAATTATCTTTATTTATTTCACGAGAATAATTTTTTTCATTTTCTTTTTCTCCAAAACCTGAAATTACAAATTCATCATATTTCTGTTCAATAGGATTGAAGAAAGGAATTTTTATTTTTGGAAGAATTATTTCTCCTGCCTTTTTAGGAATAAAAATTATAACATAATTTCTTTCTGCTGAATAAACATGATCTAATACATGTTCTTCAAATATAGTTGTAGTTTCTTTTACATCAAATTTTTCATCTTCAGAAAAAACAATTTTTTCTAATTTATCTAAATTGACACTTCCGTAAAGTTTTAAATTTAAAATAAAAGTTTCTCTGCCGTCTATATTTTCTTTTTCCCAGTGATAATTTCCTTTAAGCTCCCCCACAACCTCTTGAAAATTTTCAGGTTTGTTTTCTTCAGGAAGAGGAAGAATATTTAAATTAAATTCTTCAAAACCAAGATACACAGGATTTTTTTCTTTATCTTCCTTTGTGAGTTCGGCTATACTTATCCCCCCTGTTTTTATAGTTTTTCTTCCAAAAGATTCAGGCTCTAATATACTTCTGAATAAAACAAGTTCTATCTGTTCTTTCCCGTTAACAGTAACTCTTTTTGGAATTGCAAATCCTCTTCCGTCTCTCGGTGTAATATTTTTTATAGTAAAACCGTTAAAAACAGGAGTAGAAATATAATTATAATTGCTTACAGAAGTTTTTATTATAACTTTTTCTACAAAAGGAATTTTTTCTCCGTAATAATAATCTCTTTTATAGTGAGTTGTTTCAAGAAAAAGTTTCGGCTCTTTTAAAGAATTTTCTATTTTTTCTGCCACCTGCAGAACTATTGAATTTGATATTGTTTTATTTTTTGTTTTTGCAATAAGAGAAATCTTTCCCTCTTTTTTAGGTGAAAGAATATATATATCCGACTTAGAATATTTAATTCTTTTATTATTTAATGTATTATAATTTGAGCGGCTCCCCCTGGATATGACTTCAAAATTATCAATTCCCTCTATTTCATATTCTGATTTTGGTTCATTTAGAAATTCCACTGTCAGTATAATATTCTGCTTTATCGTTGGATTATAATCATCAACAAATATTTTAATCTCCGAAAAAGAAAGAGAATATATTGCCAAAAACACCAAAATATTTATAATTTTTTTCATTACTTTACCTTCCGTTTAAAAATTAATGTTATACATTAAGTTAGACGTATATATTTATCTCATTGTTATTTTTCATTTATATTTACAGCTTTTTCTAAAAATTCTTTTGGAATTCTTGCTATTTTTTTCTTTTCGTAATCAAAAACTGCCATTTTAGTTGTACCTTTTACAGCTGTTTCATTATTTTCTTTTATAATTTCATACTCAATATTAAAAGTTATTCTCTCTGGCTCAACACCTGTAATTCTGCATAAAAGTTTTTCTCCCATAAAAACTTCTTTTAAATAATAAACATGACTTTCAAGCTGGATAAGACCTTTTCCCTCTATATCAGCTTCATCATATCCTATACTGTTAAGCCATTCCATTCTTGCCTGCTGAAAAATAATAAGAGCCCTTTCATTTCCCATATGACCGCCGTAATTTATATCAGACACAATTACTTTATATTCTGTTTCAAAAAAATTTTTCATTTTTTCTCTCCTTTTTTATTTTATAAAACTTTGTCAAAACATTTAAGATTTTGATATTTCAATCCCTGAAAATTAAAATCAGCATTTCCTACATGAGTATATCCCATTTTTTTATAAAGATTTGCTCCGGGAATATTTTTATCATTTGTATCAAGACGAATTGCAGTACATCCAAGTTCTTTTGCATAATTTTCAGCAAAAATTATAAATTTCTGTCCAAGCCCCATTTTTGAAAATGACGGTTTTATACATAAAGTATGTATGACAAGAACTTTTTCTCCCTCTGCTTCAATGCTCCATTTTAATTTTTTATATTCTTCAGGCTGTTCATGGTTTAAAATAACAGCTCCTGTAATAACTCCGTCATCTTCACTTACAAAAAGTGTTCCCTCTTCAAAAGATTTTTGGGCTGTTAAAACAGTTGGATAAAGCCCTTTCATCCATTGTGTAAACTTTATAATCTCTTCATTATTTGTTATTTCATTATAAATTTCTTCAACAAAAGAAATATCTTCAGCTGCAGCTTTTCTTATCATCTATGCCTCCATATTTTATTTATAAAAAATGCCAAAAAGAACCAATATTCTTTTCAGCATTTTAGTGATTTTATTTATTTTAATTTTTTTTCATATATCTTTTAATAAATCACGAATTAATACTCTATGTATATGGTATAATTCTTTGGAGTAAAAGTCAACGGAATTTAAATAAATATGAAAATAAGAATAATTGCTGCAATAATCTGGCAAGTTCCTACACTCAATCCATAAAACATTCCTTTTGGTCCTTCAGAAATAAGATCTTTAAATTTCACTCTCATCCCAATAGCTGCAAGAGCTATTATTTCAAACTGCTGGCTCACTGTTTTTGCTCCCTTTGTAAAAATTTCCGGAAGAAAATTCATTGTATGTAAAACTGCCATTATGAAAAATCCAACAATAAACCACGGAATTCCAGCTTTTATTTTTTTATCACTGTTTTTTTCTTTTTTGAAAATATGTTTTCCCTCTTCTGTGTTTACATGAGAATAAGCAAGAGCAACAAGAACTATAAAAATAATACGAATTATTTTAAAAATTGTAGAAACTTCAGTAACTTCAAAATTAACAAGCTGTCCGCTGGCAATTACCTGCCCGATTGACTGAAGAATTCCCCCAATCATAGCTGATGTATGTAAAGTTTCATGCTTATAAAGAATTTCTGTTATAATCGGCAGAAGAACCATAAGAATTGTTCCTGTAACATTTACTATTGTAATGGAAATTCCTTTATCTTTTGTATCTGCATCTATAACAGGAGAAACTGTTGCAATGGCTGACGAACCGCAGACAGCATTTCCTGCTCCCATTAAAAGACAGAATTTTTTATTAAATCCTATTTTCCGTCCAATTATATATGCTGTAAAAATTGTTACTGACATCTGGCATAAAATAAATCCTACTCCTGAAATTCCAAGTGCCGCAATATCTTTCAGCATAAGAGCCGCCCCTGTAAGAACGATTGAATATTCAAGAAGATTTCTTTCTGAAAAACGAGTTCCCTCATCAAAATATGTTTTATTTAAAAAAGTATTTCCACAGATAATTCCTATTCCAATGGCAAAAAGTGCCGCTCCCACAGCTGGAAAAAATTCAGCAATTTTCTGAGCCAAAAAAGAAATAACTACACATACTAAAAAACCCGGTCCAACTTTCACAATAAAATTTTTCATCAAAATCCTCCTAAAATTTTTATTTTCTATCTTGATTATAGAAGAAAAATATTATAAAATCCAATTAGTATTTCTGTTTAATTAATAAGATTTTTTTATAAGAAGGTGAGTATATGTTAGAACAAAAGTTGTATACATTTATAAAACTTGCTGAATGTGAAAGCACAACACAGACAGCTCTGGAGCTTCATATGACACAGCCTGCAGTAAGCCAGCAATTAAAAGCTCTTGAAATTGAATATGATATTCAGCTTTTCAGCCGTGAAGGAAGAAGAATAATTCTTACAAACGAGGGAAGACAATTTTATCTAATGCTGAAAAGAATGATTACAATGGAACAGCAGTTTGCAGAAATGATAAAACAGCCCGCTGTTAAAACTATACGTTTTGGTGCAACTCTTTCTATAAGTGAGGGGATAATGCCTGAACTTCTTCCTAAAATGATAAATCATTGGAAAGATATCCGCTTTGAACTTACAACTCAAAATACCAAAGAACTTTTAAGAGAACTTGAAGAGGGGCTGATTGATTTTGCTCTTATTGAGGGAAATTTTAATCAGAAAAAGTATGCTCACTCACCTATAATGAAAGCTAAATTTTCCGGATTCTGCCAAAAAGGAAGTCCTTATAAAAATTTTAAAAGATTGGAAGAATGTATCTCTGCACCTCTTATCATTAGAGAAAAAGGGAGCGGAACGAGAACTATTTTTGAAAGTGAATGCGAAACATATAATATAAGTGTGGAAGATTTTCTTTCTTCATATGAGGTTGACAGTATTCCTGTTATTTTAAATCTTGTGAAAAACGGAGCCGGAATAACTTTTGCCTATGACTGTGCTATGCAGGAGGGAATAAAAAAAGGGGAGATTGAAGAAATCGTTTTGGAAAACTTTTCTTTGGAAAGAGATTTTTCCTTTGTGGCTCTTCCGGATATGCTTAAAACTGAAAAACTTTTTGAAATCTGTGATATAATAAAAAAATTTATATAAATATAAAAGGCTGTTGCATTTTCTTTATTGCAGCAGCCTTTTTGTTAATTGCTAAATTTTTAATTCTACTATGTCATTAAATAAAAATCTTATTTTTTCATCAATTTTTTCTATATGAAAATGTCCGCAGTACCATTTTTTATATTCCAGTTTATCTTCTATCGTCTGCAGCCATTTTTCAGTTGAAGTATCAACCATATTTTGATTTCTTATACTTAAAAATGCTTCAGTTGGTCTATAATTAAAAGGACAGGTATGGCTCAAAACTAAATCCACTTTCCATTTTTTATTTTTTAACTGCTTTTCAACATATTTTTTTATTTTGTCTGAGGGCTGTTCATCTTTAAACCAATGAAGATTATTCATAATTCTGTAAAATTTATCTATGCTGTATGCTCCGCCGATAACTGCAGTTTCAAGTCCGTTAAAATTATAAATCTCTCCGTCTTTGGCAAAAAGTAAATTATCAAATTCTTTTTCAAAATAAACTTTAGCCCCGAACATTTCAATTTCTTCATAAGTTTTTATATTAAATGGCCTCTGTTCGTGATTTCCTTGAATACAGAATAAAGTGATAGGAAGTTTATTAAGATAATGTTTTATATACCAGTCTTTTATTCCTCCGTAATAATTTATTCCTGCATCTCCAAGAATAATTAAAACATTATCTCTCGTTGTTTTATTTTCCATGCAGAATAATATTATTCTTTCAAAATCTCTGTGAGTGTCCCCTGTTATATAAAACATTTCTTTCACCTTTATTTTTTTTGTGCCGTTTTTAATTATTCTGCTGCTTTTATTTTAAATACAGCTTTTTTAATTTCCATAGGACCTTTTTCTCCGTGAATAAGAGGCATATGAGGTTCTTCAGGGAATAAAATTATAAAAGTATCTCCGTTTAATTCAAAAAGATGATCAACAGACCCTTCATATTTTTCAAAATCAGTTTCTCTGTTCCATGGAGTTGTTCTTACAACATTTGAACGAGTGCTGTACCCGATTTTTTCTTCTCCGTTAATAACGATTTGAATATCTATATATTTTTTGTGTCCTTCAAAAAATCTTTCTTCTACAGGCTGAGTTTTTACAGTCTGACAATTGAAGAAAACATTGTCTCCGTCTATGATATTTTTTCCTTCAGGTGCAGTTTTATAAACTCCGCTTTCAATACATTCAATAGCCTTATCAAGATTTTCAGAAATCCCTTTGTAAAATTTTAACTCTCTTAATTCTCCGTATATCATTTTAAATCTCCTTTGATAAAATTTTATTATCTCTCTAAATTTAAGATATTACATTTACCAGTTTTTGTCAAGGCAAAGGGGGAAATTATAAAAAATAAAATTTTATTTTTGATTAAACAAAAAATATGAACAAGCTGTTAAAACTCGTCCCATCCCTCAACAGATGAACTCATATTATAGCTTGTAACAGTTCCCTCAAAAAAGTTTGCCTTAACATTTCCCTCTCCCTCTGTGTCAGCAAATCTTTCAAGATGTTTGTAAGGATTTTTTTCAAACCCAGAATAAAGAGGGTTAAGACCTATAGATTTAAGTCTTTCATCTGCCAGCCATTTTGTATATTTTTCTGTGGTTTCCTCTGTTATTCCTAAAATCTGATTTCCAATTATGTGGTTAGTCCAATTTATTTCCTGTTCAACTGCTTTTTCAAACATTTCATAAATTAATTTTTCATCAAAGAAATTTGGATTTTCTTTTTTTATCTCTTTTATAATCTGCTGGAATAAAACTACATGAGAAAGCTCATCTCTGTTTATAAGCCTTATTATATCAGAAGTTCCCATCATTCTGTTTCTGCTTGCAAGAAGATAGAAAAAATTAAATCCATTATAGAAATATAAGGACTCTAAAAGATAATCAGCAATAATAACTTTTGCAAAATTTTTATCACTCTGGTTATCTAAAAAGTTTTGATAAATTTCAGCAATATATTTGTTTCTTTCAAAAAGAATTTTGTCCTCTCTCCATTTATCATAGATTAAATTTCTCGTTTCTTTTGAAAGTATAGATTCAATTATATATTGATAAGACTGTGAATGTACTGCTTCCTGAAATGTCTGGATTGAAAGCACAAGATTTATTTCAGGTGCTGTAATATAATCTGAAACATTTGGAATGTTGTTTGTCTGAATGCTGTCTAAAAAAATAAGGAAAGACAAAATTCCGTCATATGCAGTTTTTTCATAATCAGTAAGATTTCCATAATCATTTTTATCCTGTGTCAAATCTATTTTTTCAGGAATCCAGAAATTCCCCATCATAGTTCTGTAAAGATGATTTGCCCACTGATATTTTACATTGTTAAGATTAAAAATATTTGTGCTGTCTCCCTTTATTATTTTTCTTTCAGTAAGAGAATCATTTCCAAATGGGTTAAAAAGTTTTTTTCTATCCACTGCAGCTTTCACACTCCTCTTTTTCATTCATTATGTTTGTACTTTTTTGTATCGTTCTTATGTAGTAAATTGATTTACAGCCCTCTTTCCATGCTGTCATAAGTGTGTCGTAAATATCTTTTGCCTTTATATTTTTGTTAAGGTCAAAAATAAGTTCCATAGAAACTCCCTGTGTTGTCCATTTTCCAATTCTCGACATAACTTTTACATAATATTTAGGGTCTACATTTTTAAATTCAGGATAGAACCATGCTCTGTCTTTTAAATATTTAACAGTTCTCGGAACTGCTCCTTTTTGATTTTTTTCAATAAAAAATCTTGAGAAAGCGGGATTTACAGATGCACATGCTCCCATAAGAAGAGATGTTGATGTGTTTGGAGCAACAGCTGTAAGTTCTCCGTTACGCATTCCATAATTTTTTACAAGGTCAAAAACTTTTTTCCACTCATCTGCAAATTTTGAATTTTTTATATACCACTCTTCATTTTTTTGGAAAAATATTCCTCTGTCCCACTTTGAATTTTTAAACATAGGATAACTTCCTCTTTCTTTTGCAAGAAGAGCGGAAGATTTTATAGAATAAAGAGCAATTTCTTCAAAAAGTTCGTCGATTTCATTTAAAGATTCTTCATAAATCATATATTCTCTGGCAATATAATCTGCAAGTCCCATAGTGCCAACACCGATTGTTCTGTATGCAAGATTATGTTTGTCAGATTCTTTTATTGGTGTTCTTGTAAGATCTATTGTATTATCAAGAATTCTTACAGAAATATCTACAATATCCGGAAGTTCCTCTTTTGTAATTTCAGCAAGATTTATTGAAACAAGATTGCATGTATGAACTTCTCCTAAATCAACAGTTCTTACTCCGCTGTTTACAAAATTTTCTTCTCTGAAATTTCTGCTTGGGCTGAAATTAGAAAAACTTTCCATGCACAGATTTCCGTTTCCAATCATTCCTCTGTGAGAATTGTGGTTCATTTCATTTGCTCTGTCTTTAAAAAATATGTAAGGCATTCCTGTTTCAAGCTGAACTTTCATAATTTCTTTGAAAAGCTCTCTGGCTTTTATAACTTTTTTCAGTTCAAGAGAGCTGTCTTTTTCAATAAGAGAATATATTTTTTCAAATTCTTCTCCATAAAGCTCACAAAGCTCCACATCATATTTTTTACGAATTTCAAAAGGGTCAACCAAAGTCCACTCAAGATTTTCTTCAACTCTTTTCATAAAAAGATTTGAAAGTACAACCTGCGGATAAATATCGTAGGCTTTTCCTCTCTGGTCTCCGTTTTCTGTCTGAAGCTCTAAGAAATTTTCTATGTCAAGATGCCATGAATCAAGGGCAACAGTTACAGCTCCTGCCCGTCTTCCCTGCTGATTTACAGCAACAGCTGTGTCATTTATTATTTTTATCCACGGCACAACTCCTCCGCTGGCATTGTAATATCCGTTTACCATAGAATTTTTTGCTCTTATTCTTGAAATATTAAGCCCCACTCCTCCCCCGTTTTTACTTATCTTTGCAATAGTATCTATATTGTAGAAAATAGATTCAATATTATCGTCCATTGCTGTAATAAAGCATGAAGAAAGATTTCCTTTTGGAATTCTTAAATTTGCAAGAATAGGAGTTGCAAGAGATATTTTTTTCATTGAAAGAGCATCATAAAATCTTTCTGCCACAGAAATTTTATTTTTTTCATTCACTGCAAGAAGCATTGCAATACACATAAAAACTTCCTGAGGAAGTTCAAAAATATTTCCTCCGTGTTTTATAAGGTATCTGTTTACAAACATATTTGCTCCGGCATAGTCATACATCATATCTCTTGAAATATCAATATATTTTCCAAGCTCATTAATTTCTTCTTCAGTATATTCTAAAAGTCTTTTGTCATAAATATTTTTTTCAGTGAGAGTTTTTATTGTTCTGTAAAAATCTCCATAGGAAAATCCTCTTTTGTGAAAAACTTCTCTTTCTGTTTCCATCATAAGAAGACGACCTGCTGTATAAGTCCAGTCGCTTTCTTCAAAACTTGTCATAGAAACAGCCTGATTGATAAGAGACTCTTGAATTTTTTTTGTTGTAATATTTTCTTCATAGATTGAATCTATGTAGCTTTCAAGCTCAACCATATTGACTTCAAGACCGTCACAGGCTCTTACAAGTTTTTCTCTTATTTTTGTAATATCAAGATTTTCTTTTATTCCGGCTCTGTTTATAACCTGTCTCATTTTATATAACCTCTAAAAAGTTTTCCATAGTATAAAATTTTCCATCTTTTTCCACAACAGGAGCTGACATAATTCTTGCCTTGCTTGCCACTGTCATAAGAGTTTTTAAATCTTGTGTATATTCATAATCAATTCCTTTTCTTTCTAAAGTTCTTTTTAAAGTTTCACATCTTCCACAGTTCTCTTTTCCATATACTTTTATCATTTTATCCCTCCATAAACACAATATATTGTGTTTTATTTTTATTATTATAACTATATCTTGGAATATTATTGCATAAAATTTTCTGTTTTTCAACTGTTTTCTTTTTGGTTTTTCCCTATAAATGAAAAACATAATAATAACAATACTTTTTTTATATTTTATTTAATAAAAAATTTTTATACATCATTTCTTAATGTAAAATAATTTTGTTTTGTAAAAAAATAAGCTGTAAAAATAATTTTTTCTACCTCACATACAGCAATTCTTCTTTTACAAAAAATTATGAATTGAAATAAAAAAAATTATTGTTATACTTATATTATAGATATTTAAAAGGAGGGAGAAATGGCAGAAATTAGTTACATTAAAAATATTAAAATGTCTGTCCTTGAAAAAATAGATAATTTTATTACTGAAGAAGCTGAGGAATTTGGAGTAACTAAAAATAAATATCTTACAAAAATATTTAAAAATTTTGATTTTACATACTTTCCTCAAAAAAGGTCAAAAATATATGCAGAAAATACAAATCGTATCCAGTTTACCGTTCCAAAAGAGGCTTTAAAAAAATATGAAGATTTGGAAAATAAAAATATAGTTATTGCTGATTATTGCAGAGAAATGCTTAATAATTTTTTAACTCTTTCAAGAATAAAAAGAGAACAGATTATTTTAAAAGATAGATTAGATATAATAAAAGAGGCAATTTCTGAAAATATGAGATTAAATTTTACAACAGAACACGGAACAAGTATGGTTGAACCTTATGAAATAGCAGAAGCTATAAAATATGATAAAATTTATATTATTTGTTACAGAGAAACTTTTGATTGTGTTGTAACTTATTCGTTGTCAAATATAAAGAAAATTACCAAGAGAAAAGATTTTCAAGAGTATTATTACGAGGATATTGAAACAGCCAAAAATGATTTTGACCCGTTTCTTCCTTACGATAATATTGTAAAAATAAAAATTACCCCAAAAGGAGAAAAAATTTTTCAAAGAAAAAATCAGCTCCGCCCCAAAATTTTGAAAAAAGACGGAGATATTTGGGAGCTTGAATGCACACCTTATAAAGCACTGTTGTATTTTATATCTTTTTATGATGAAGTTGAAATTCTTGAGCCTGTGTCTTTAAGAAAAAATATAACCGAAAAAATTAATAAAATGTATAAAATTTATAATTGCAGTCAAAACGGAAGTCGCTGATAAATATAAATAATTTATGGATTTTATAAAATTACTGCTGTATAATAAATTATATCCTTGATTATAATTTAAAATTTTTAAAAGAGGTGAAGTCATGGAAGAAAATTTTGAGTTTAAAGAAACAATATTTAATTCTCTTATTGAAAAAATAAAACCTGTTTTTGAGGAGGAAAAAGAATTAGAATTTTTAAATAGATCTTATAATATTTTTGAAGTTCTTAACATAGAAAGAAAAGAAGTGGGGCTTCATTCATATTTTATTTATGACTTGTTAAACCCTAATTCTGTTCATGAAAAAAGTCCAATTTTCTTAAAATTTTTCTTAAAGGAAGTTTTAGGATATAATGTTGAACAACTGGAAAACTTTGACCCTATTGATTATGATATTCAAAGAGAAGTAGATACAGGAGACGGAAGAATTGATTTCATAATTAATGATTTAAAAAATAATATGGTTCATATTATAGAAATGAAAATCGATGCAGATGACCAAGAAAAACAATTAATTAGATATGATAAATATGCAAAAAAAGTATATAAAGATCATTATAATTTGTATTACCTTACTTTAGATGGAAGAGAAGCCAGTGAACAAAGCTCTGAAAGTATTGAATACAAACAAATAAGTTTTAAATATCATATTGTTACTTGGCTAAAGGAAGTATTAAAAAGACTTAATAATCTTTCAAATTTCAAGTTATTTGCTGAACAATATCTTAAAACGATAAAGAATATTACAAATAGTTTTGAAAATAATGATATAAAGGAAAAATATGTTGAATGTTTAAGTAACGATGAAGATATTATAAAATATGCAGAATATCTTGTAAAACAAGGTGAAATTATTAAAGATAAAGTTTTAGATACATTAAATAATGAAATATATAATGAACTTATAAAAAATATTTCTGTTGAAATGAAACTTGCTGAAAGATATAAAGAAGACAGAGATTATGTTTCTATTTACATAAAACAAATAGGAAATTTAAAAAATATTCGTTTTGGGGTTGCTGTTGATAAAGAAAAAATGTATTTTTATATAGGTGCCTGCAAAGGTATAGGAAATGATGTCTGCTTTGAAGAAAAAACTATTGCTAAAGAACTTTATGTCAACTGCTTCACTAATATGAAAAGATTAAGAAAAAATCCAAATAATCCTTATTATTACGAGTATTTTTATACTTTTGAAAAAGATGAAGATTTTATTTTATCCAATAAAGAAGAGTATAATAAATTAAAAAATTATATTTTAATTTTTATGAAAGAAAAAATTAATCAACTTATTAAATGTTCTAAAGGTGATGAATAATGGAATTAAAAGTTTATGAAAAAGAAATTTTAAAAAACTATAAATATATTAAAAAACTTAAAGAAATTATTCCATTAAAGAAAGCAGAAATTGAACTTAAATTATGGAATACAGTAAAAGAAAAGTTAAAAGTTTTTTTGGATATTGAAGTTTATGACTTTGTAAAAAATTCTCCTGAATATTTACTGCAAAATCATGTTGATATATTATCTTTTGAGTTAGAAAATTTAAAATTATATTACAAAAAACCACTATATTTAGGAATAGGAAGATATTTTAATAAAAAAGGGATTTATTTTTTTATTTCAGATGATTTTTTAAATAATAAAGATAAAAAATATGTTTCTTTACTTAATACTTTAAAAGATAATGATAATTTAAAAGAATGGCATTCAAATAACAAAAATTTATATATTGATTTTTCAAAAAATATAGATTTTGGTAATCTTTTTAATTCTGAATATGATGACTTCTATAATCTTTTAGAAGAAGAAAAGTTTAATAAAATTGTAGATACGATTGTTGAATTATTCTGTAAAGAGTATAAGAAATTAAATACTCTAAAGTTATAATATATACAAAAAGGACTGCTATAATAAAAATACGGCAGTCCTTTTTAAATCTTATTTTTTTACAAGCATTAAAAATATTTTAAATCCTCTTCCCATATATTTTAAAGAAATTAATGTTTTCATTTGAGGGTATTTTTCCATAAGCATTCTTTTTATTTTGTCCGTCATAAGTATTGTATAATCTTTTCCGCAAATTCTGCAATAAATTCTGTTAAATTCATTTGTATCATATTTATTTAACTCTGCTGTAAGGTCATTTTCAAAATTTTCTTTATCAGTGTTTATAACTGAAAAAGTTATTTTTTCAGCTGACTTTAAAAATTTTTCAGGTTTTTCCCAATCTTCATTTGGATTTGCGAGAGTATGAAATTATTTCTGTAAATTAATTACTTTCTATGATAAAATTTATTT
>OGXP01002287.1_pt1 | contig 12910 bp, 9 predicted proteins | sample 1576351 | NCBI WGS metagenome assembly OGXP01 (sample SAMEA3541517, study PRJEB24748) | human gut metagenome | biome: human gut; feature: human-associated habitat; material: faeces | place: China | collected 2012
AGTTTTGAGAACAAAATTAATAAAACTATTTTTCACCAGCAGGGCAATTTTCTTTGAATACTTTCTTTGATTGTACAAAGAAAGTATTAGAATATTAATTCATTTAAAGGTAACTTAGGAACATATTGATGTCTTTTTTCTTCATCTCTGTAATATTTTGTTTCGCCGTTTACAGCATCAACAACTGTAGAAACTTCATCAGGCTCTCCAAGAGCTATAAGAATTTCACAGTCATAATTTTGAGGAATATTTAATATATCGTGAACATTTGTCTTATCAAAAGCTCCAATTATACAGCCACCATATCCCATTTCAACAGCAGTGAGAAGAATACTTTGAGCAGCAACTCCCATATCAAAATATAAAAGACATTTATTCGTAGGAACATCATTTGGAAGACAAAGTGCTATATAAGCATGAGGAGATTCCTCTTTTTTTGGATTCCATGAAATACTTGAAGCCCATCTTACAAAAGGAAAAATTTTATCACACAGTTCACGAGAATCAACAAGGGCAAATCTTACAGCCTGACCATTTCTTGAGCTTGCAGAGACTCTGGCATTTTCAACCATTTTTAAAAGATCGTTTTTGCTTAGAGCCTTGTCAGTAAAAGTTCTGTAAGATCTGTTTTTTAGAAAAATATTTGAATTCATTGAATAAACCTCCTTATTTTTAGTTAAAAAATTATTTATCATAGAATATTTCCGTTAAAAAATTGGTTAAGAACTACATATACAGCTCCGATTGTATTATCACTGTGGTCAAAAGTGGATTTTTTTATTTGGAGATTTTCTGCAACATAGGGAAGACATATGAAATTCATATGTTTTAAAAATATATTGAAAAATATTTCTCCACATTTTATAATATCTCCTCCGACTATTATTGTAGAAATGTTAAAAGTATTTGAAAGATTTCCAATGACAACAGCAAGAGACCAAAGAGCATGATCTAAGACTTTCACAGCATTTTTATCATTTTCTTTAACTTTTTCAAGAAAATAATTAAAATCAAAATTTTCTTTTTCTTCTTCTTTTAGAAGAGAAATATAATCTTCAACCATTTTAGGATTTGAAACTATTGTTTCAAGACAGCCGATTTTACCGCAGTTGCAAGTACGACCGTTATTTTCTGCAAAAGCATGACCAATATGACCTGCTATAAAATTATCTCCTAAAAGAAGTTTGTTGTCTATGATAATTCCTGCAGATACTCCTCTGTCAATGTTTATGTATAAAATATTTTTGATGTCAGGGCTTAAGAAATCTTTTTCAGCAAGAGCCATAGCTCTTACGTCATTTTCTATGGAAATTTCACAGTTAATATATTTTTTCAGCATATCTTTAAGTTCTATTTTCTGCCATTTATAAAATGATGAATAAGTGATAGTTCCTTTGTTTGAATCAATCTGCCCGGGAAATGCCACTCCTACTCCTAAAATTTCTCTGTCTTTTTTTAAAATATTGATAACTTCAGAAATATTTTTTGCAACAGATTTAGGATTTTTATCAGAAATGGGCAGAAATATTTTATCCAGAATATTTCCTTTTAAATCATTAAGAGTTCCAATAAGAGTACCCCTCTTTACTTTAATTCCAATCACATATTTATAATTGTAGTTTATGGAAAGTTTTGTTCCCTTTCTCCCTCTTGCACCGTTTGTGTTTTCTTCAGTTTCTAAAATAATATTTTTATTTACTAGTTCTTTCATTATATTTGAAAGAGTTCCTGCAGCGAGATTTGTAAATTTCTGCAGCTCAACTCTTGTGAAAGAATTATTTTTCAGTGTAGAAAGAATAAGACCGCTGTTAATTTTTTTTAAAGAATCTAACTTAATATTCAAAGTATCTCCTAATATTTTCAAAATAATTTTTCTTATATTATAAACTATAAAAAAATATTTTTCTACAATAGCTCATCTAAAAAATTTTTTTGTTTCAACTTTGAAAAAAATGTTTGACAAATTTATGAAATTGAAGTATAAATATACTAAGAAAAATATTTCAAGGTTGAAATAAATCAAAATAAATTTAAAGTTGAGGGGGAAAAATGAAAAATACAAATATTTTTTCTAAGTTACAGTTATTGGGAAAATCTTTAATGCTGCCTATTGCAGTTCTGCCTGTTGCAGCTATTCTTTTAAGATTTGGTTCAGCAGATATGCTTGATATAGCTTTTGTAAAAGCAGCCGGAAATGCTGTTTTTGCAAATTTAAGTCTGCTTTTTGCAATAGGAATTGCTTTTGGAATTGCAGAAAAAAGCCATGGAGCAGCGGGGCTTGCAGGAGCAATCAGTTATTTTGTTTTGGAAGCAGGAGCAAAATCTATTAACGGAAGTATTAAGATGGGAGTATTTTCGGGAATAGTTGCAGGTCTTATAGCAGGAAATGTTTATAATAAATTTAAAGATACAAAAGTCCCTGAATGGCTTGGATTTTTCGGCGGAAGAAGATTTGTACCTATTATGTCATCTCTTGTGAGTGTTATAGCATCAGGAATTTTAGGATATGTTTTCCCTATTATTCAAAAAGGGCTTGATGTTTTTGGTATGTGGATGATAAAAGCTGGAGAACTTGGTCTTTTCCTTTACGGAGTTCTTCAAAGATTTTTAATTCCTTTTGGACTTCACCATGTATTAAATTCAATAGTAAGATTTATGTTTGGTGAATATACAAATGCTGCTGGTGAAACATTTATAGGAGACCAAGTAAGATTTTTTGCAGGAGATCCAACAGCAGGAGTTTATATGGCAGGAGCTTTTGCTGTTATGATGTTTGGTCTTCCCGGAGCAGCTTTTGCAATTTACAGATGTGCAAAACCAAGCAGAAAGAAAGCTGTACTTGGAGTTTTAATAAGTGTTGCTCTTACATCATTTTTAACAGGAATTACTGAACCTATAGAATTTTTATTTATTTTCACTGCACCTCTTTTATTTGTACTTCATTCAATTTTCATGGGACTTTCTTATGCAGTGACAAATTATCTTGGAATTCTTCACGGATTTGGTTTTTCGGCAGGACTTATTGACTATATTTTAAACTTTAAACTTGCAACAAAACCGCTTCTTATTATTCCTGTTGGAATAGGATTTTTCTTCTTGTATTATTTTACATTCTCTTTTGTGATAAAGAAAATGAATTACCAGACACTTGGAAGAGAAAATGATGAAGAAATTGAAAAATTAAATGAAGACAATAAGATGAAAGAGGACAGCGAAGTTGATAATTTTATAATTGCTCTTGGAGGGCTTGACAATTTTATAACAGCTGATTCTTGTATCACAAGACTTAGACTTGACCTTAAAAACAGAGATATAATAGATGAAAATCTTCTTAAAAAACTTGGTTCAAAAGGTGTAATAAAACCGGGACAGACAAGTGTGCAGGTTATTTTAGGAGCAAAGGCTGAAAGAATTGCAAACGGAATAAGAGAAAGATTAAACAATAAATAAATTTTGGAGGGAATAAATGAAATTACTTTGGTGTGATTTACATGCAAACATACATTCGGAACAATTAAAAGATATAAAAACTTGGTATGAATTTGGAAAAGAGATGACAGATTTCTGGCCTATAGCATACTATCCTTTCTATATGAGGAAAGACAAAACAGGACTTGGAGTGGAAGATATTCATTCTGAAGAAAAAAGAAATGCAGACTGGGAATACATAAGAGAATTTGTAAAAGAAAATTCAAATGATAAATATCTTCTTTTCATGGGATATGAATGGCAGGGAGCAGGTCTTGACGGAGACCATAATGTATTTTATAAAAATCTTGATGGAAAACTTTATGCTCCAATGAGATATAAAGAACTTACAGAACTTCTTCCATTGGGAGAGGCAATAGCTATTCCTCACCACTTAGCATATGCTTTAGGTCATAGAGGAAAAAACTGGGCAACTCATGACAGCCGTTATTCTCCTTTTGCTGAAATATTTTCATCTCACGGAAGTTCTGAAAGCGACACAACAGATATTCATATGGGAAGACACGTTCACATGGGACCAAGAACTTCCGGAAATGATGTTATGTCAGGATTAAAGCAGGGAAATATCTGCGGAATAATTGCATCGGGAGATAACCACGTTGTTCCTGCAATGTTTGGTCATGGGCTTATGGCATGCTATGCAGAGGAATATTCAAGAGATGGAATCTTTGATGCTTTTTTAAACAGAAGGGTATACGGAGTTACAGGAGCAAAAACAAAACTTTATTATGCACTTAACGGTCATCTTTTAGGAAGTATCATAGAACCATCAGAAGATAATAAATATGAAGCTGAGGTAAAAGTTGAATGCGGAAATGCTATTGACAGAATAGAATTTATAAGAAATGGTGTTGCAGAATATACTTATGTTCACAATGGAACTTGGGAAGATAAAGAGCTTACAGGAAATATAAAATTTAAGTTCAGAACAGATTTCGGCTGGGGACCTGACCTAAGAATTTATCCTGATATTACCAAAAAAGAGTGGACAGGAGAAATTATAACCGAGGGAAAAATTCTTTCTGTTGAAAAGCTTTGGACAAATCCCGGTCAGAAAATTATAGAACAAACAGAAAAAAACTGCAAATTTGAACTTCTTACAAAGAAAACAACTCAGACAGGAAAATGGATGGGATCTTCAGGAATTCAGACAGAGGGATTTATATTTGAAGTTGAGGCAGGTGTAAATTCAGAGATGACATTTATAATAAATGGAAAAACTTTTAAATACACTGTTCGTGAAATTTTAGAGGGGACTAAACTTAACGGTTTTGTTGATGAAGCAGTGGAGCTTGCAAAAGAAAGATTTGGCTTCAGTGAATATTACAGAACAGATCCATTCTGGCACAATGCTTATAAATTTAAAATCAATCAAGGTTTCCCTGAAATTGCTTATAAAAAAGAAATTTCTCATACATTTGATGGACTTAAAACAAATAATAAAGATTTCTTTATGGTTAAAGTTCACCAGAAAAACGGAGAGGTGGCATGGTCTTCTCCTGTGTGGGTAAGAAAAAAATAAAATAATAAAAATAAGAAAATTTGAAAACAAAAGAGGCTTATATATGAATATATTATATATACATACCCATGACAGCGGGAGAGTTTTAAGTCCATACGGTTATAAAATTTCCACTGATAATCTTTTAAAATTTTCAAAAGATGCCCTTGTTTTTGAAAAAGCATTTACTGCATCTCCAACATGTTCTCCCAGCAGAGGGGCATTACTTACAGGAATGTATCCTCATACAAATGGACTTATAGGTCTTTCCCAGAGAGGATTTGAAATAAAAGATTATGGGAAACACCTAGTTAATTTTTTAAAAAAAGAGGGATACAGAACTGTTTTATGTGGAATACAGCATGAGGCGGGAAAATATTTAGAATCTCATCTTGGAAAAGAGATAATCGGTTACGAAGAAGATATAACAACAGACGGATTTATCTATGAGCAGGAAGAACTTGTTCAGTGGGACAGAAAAAATTCTCACGAGGCTTGCAAGTGGCTTAAAGAAAACGGAAATAAAAATAAATTTTTTATGTCATTTGGATTTTATTCCACTCACAGAAGATTTCCAAAAAATAAAACAGATGATAAAGAAAAAATTTATCTTCCACATGAAATGGCTGACTGTGAAAGAACCAGAGAAGATTTTGCAGACTATATTGAATCAGCAAGATATTTTGATGAAAGTTTTGGAAATATAATAAAAACTTTAAAAGAAACAGGTCTTTATGAAAATACACTTATAATTTTTACAACAGACCACGGAATTCCTTTTCCAAAATGCAAATGCACTCTTTATGAAGCAGGAACAGAAGTTTCTCTTATTATAAGAAATCCAAAATCTAAAAACAATGGAAAGAGATATGAAAATTTAATTTCTCAAGTTGATATTTTTCCAACAATCTGTGATATTTTAAATTTGGAAAAGCCAGATTATCTGCAGGGAAAATCTTTTGCAGATGTGTTTGAAAATATTGAAACAAAAACAAGAAATTATATTTTTACAGAGGTGAATTACCATACTTCTTACGAGCCTATAAGGGCTGTGAGAAATGAAAAATATAAATATATAAAGTATTTTGATGAAAGTTATAAAAATTATAATCTTTCAAATATAGACAATTCACTTTCAAAAAATGTTTTTGTGGAAAATCTTGGGGGAAATTTTTCAAAAGTAACAGAACATTTTTATGATTTGAAAAATGACCCAGAAGAAAAAATAAATCTTATTGATTACCCAAAGTATCAAAATGAAATTGAAAATCTTAAAAAACAATTAAGAGCTTGGCAGGAAGAGACTAATGACCCAATTTTAAAAGGTGAAATAAAAAAAGAAAAAAAATGGAAAGTAAATAAAAAAGAGTGTATCAATCCAAGTTCTAAAGATAAAAATGATTATGAATAAAAAAAGCTGAGTAACATTTTAAAAAAATGTTCACTCAGCTTTTTTTATTTTTCGACTAAATACTCGAAAGATTCTTCTTTGTAGATTTTACCATTTTTATAAATAAAAGGTAAGGATAAAATAATTGTTTTTTCTAATAAAAATGTGATAAAATTTATATTTATTAGGAAGTTAAGGAGAAATCAGATGGATAAAAAAGGATTTTTAAAAATTTTTAAAGAAAGTGACGAATATATTATAAGCAGTCTTTGGAATGATATAGAACTTTGCGAGGAGATAGAAGTTCCTGTTTTTACAAAAGAATTTTATCCTCCTGTGATTTGGAATTATTTAGAAAAAAATAATATAAACGGGCTGAAATTTATATGCAGGGGATTAAACTCTGAATCAGAGAAAAAAATGATAATGATTGCTCCAAAAGATTATGACACATCTTTTATGGAATTTCCTCTGATATATTTTAAAATAGACGGAGAAAATAAATTTCGTGAACTTCTACACAAAGATTTTTTGGGAACTATCATGAGTCTTGGAATAAAAAGAGAAATTATGGGAGATTTAATTGTAAAAAATAATATATGTTTTGGTGTAATTGCAGATGAAAAATATGATATAATAAGTAAAGAGATAAATAAAATAGGAAATGTTCCTGTAAAATTTCAAAAAATTTTATCAGAGGAAGTTCCTGAAAGTGAATTTAAAACAGAAAATTTTCTTTTAAGTTCTCTAAGGCTTGATAGTTTTGTATCAGCAGTGACAGGACTTTCAAGGCAAAAAAGTGTGGAAGAGATAGAAAAAGGAAATGTTCTTTTAAATTATAATTTTGAAAAAGATAAAAGTGCAGAAATAAAGGAGGGAGATATTCTCACTGTAAAAAAATATGGGAAATTTAAATTTTTAAATATAAAAGGGGAGAGCAGGAAGAATAAGATAAGAATAGATGTGAAAAAGTTCATATAGAAAGACAAAGGAGGAACAGCAATGAAAAAAATATTACAAGGTATAATTATCTTTCTTATGGTTTTAGTGGTAGGATTTTTCGGTCTTAAAGACACAATGATTAAAAGAGCTTTAGAAAAAGAGCTTACAAATTCTCTGGGAACTCCGGTAAGAATTTACGGAGTAGATTATTCTGTTTTTAAAGAACTTTTAGAGCTTAAAGGAATAGGAATAGAAAGCAGAGAAAACGAAGCATATGATGTAGTCCGTATAGGAAACATAACTACAAAATTTGATTACAAAGAATTTTTAAATAAAAAATTAAGAGCAGATAAAATAGATATAAAAGATATTGCTTTTAATGTAAAAACAGATAGAAAAAATGCAAAAACTTCTGCTGTTCAAGAAGAAAATTCTGTAAAAACGAATACAGAAAAACTTTCACAAGATGAGATTAAAGCATTTGCAGAGATAGTTCTTAATAATTATGAATTATTTGTAAAATCTGTGCAAAATAATCCTGAAAGATATGAAAGAGCAAGAGCAATTTTTTTAGCAGCAACAACTCCTGTAATTGATAAATATGTTGATTATAAAATCGGAAGCACAGCTGAAGAATATATTTCTGAAATAGTAAAGGAATATGAAGCTGTAAGCCGTAATATTCAAGCAGGAATGAAAGAAGCTGCTCAAATGGAGTGGAGTATTGAAATAGGAGAAGTAAATATTTCTACAAATCTTTTTGGAAAAGAGTTTAAAGGAACTATAAGCGAATTTTCAACAGATAAACTTAAAATAGAAAAAGCTGTGGCATTTGACCTTAATAGTTTAAGCGGAGGAGAAACAGGAAAAATTTCAGGGGCAGTAAACCTTTACAAAATGGAAGGGGGAATTACAACTGTTATTAATAACGCCGATATAACTCAAGTAAAAGAAGTTGCAGATTATGCAAAAGGAATGGCATTTTTAAATCAAAAAATAGTTTTAAACGGAGACCTTATTAAAATCACAGGAGATGTTGAAGTAAAAAATATTGTTCTTAACAAAGAAAGCATTGCAAAAAAAATCTTTGATGATAAAGATGCAGTTGAAAAAATAACAGGAAATGTTTCAGACAGAATAGGAAATATGGAAATTTCTTATAAATACAATCCTGAAAGAAAAACACTTTCTGTAGACAGTAACATTGCAGAAGAAATAGGAATTTATATGGGAGCAGATGTTTCTCAGCTTAAAAAACTTGAAAGAGAATTAAAAGATAAATACGGAGATGATATTAAAAAAGGAAAGGAAGAAATAAAATCGAAATTAGAAGGATTTTTAAAATCTTTTAAATAAAAAATAATATACATTGACTATAAAAAACAGATATGATATAATTCTAAAGGTCGCAAGCAGAATGATGGAGGCTTATGGCGTAATTATATCGAACCGTGTCAGATTCGGAAGGAAGCAGCACTAAGGTATTAATTGCGGGTGTAGGTGCAAAGTTTTTTCTGTTTGCGGCTTTAAAAAGTATTGCAGGGAGAAGGAAACTTCTCCTTTTTTTTATAAAGCAGGGGTGGGAGTATGTATAGTATAGTAGATGCTGACGACATAAAAAAAGAAATAACTGAATATGAAAAATTGGACAAAACAATTCCTATATTTGATGATGCAGAGTATATTATAGCTGAATGCGACGGAGACAAAAAAGGATATGTTGCTGTAACAGAAAAAGGAAACAGATTTATTTTAGAGAAACTTTTTATAAAAAAAGAAGAAAGATATAAAGCCTACGGGTCAAAACTTGTAAACTTTTTTATAAATTATGCAAGAAAAAATAAAAAAGATGTAATAATTTATGAGGGAGAAGATAAGAACATAAAAAGTTTTTTAAAAAAATTTGGTTTTAAAGAAATAAAAGGAAAATTTTTAATTGAGACTGAGGAAAAAGACAGCAGGAAAAAAGAGGGAGTTTTTGTGGCTCTTGGTTCTGTATTTTTAAATATTTTTCTTGCAGGAATAAAAATTTTCGGAGGAATAAAAGGAAAATCAAATGCTTTAGTTGCAGATGGATTTAACTCTCTTTCAGATGTGGTAAGTTCTGCTGCAATTCTTCTTGGAATACATTTCAGCAATATGCCTGAAGATGAAGACCACCCATACGGGCATGAAAAAATTGAAAGTATAATAGGAATAATGGTAGGGCTTTTTGTTGTAATAACAGCTTTTGAAATTGGAAGAGGAGCAGTTACAGATTTATTAAAAGGCGTTCCAAAAACTATGCCGTCATTTTCAACAATTTATCTTGCTCTTATTTCTGCAGCAGTAAAATATGGAATGTATTTTTATAAAATGAAAGTTGGAAAAGCAACAAAAAATGTTGCTCTTATAGCTGATGCAAGAGATTCAAAAAGTGATGTATTTTCATCTCTGGGAGTTATAATAGGTATTCTTCTTTCGATTTATGTTTCTCCAATATTTGACACAGTGGTAAGTTTAATTGTAGCAGCTCTTATTTTAAAAGAGGGATTAAGCACAATTTTTGAAACTTCAAATATAATTTTAGATAAACAGGAAGAAGATTTTATAAAAGAGATTGAAGAATATATTTATAAAAATACAGATATAAAAAATGTTCACGAAATCTATATGAGAAGATCAGGAGATAAAATTTTCTTAAGTTTTCATATAAGACTTGATAAAAATACAACAGTTTATAAAGCTCACCATATTTCAGATGCTCTTGAGCAGTCTATTATGATGGAGTTTAAAGAAGTAAAAGAAGTTATGATTCATGTTGATTATTTAATGGATTAAAAAACGGTTTAATTGATAGAATAAATATCTTATGGTATAATTTTTAAGGAGATGTAATGAGTATACTTGATAAATTAAATTCTGAACAGAAAAAAGCAGGAGCAAAGGTAAATGGTCCTCTTCTAATTTTGGCAGGAGCAGGGTCAGGAAAAACGAGAACAATAACATATAGAATAGCTTATATGATACAGGAATTAGGAATTTCACCTTATTCAATTTTAGCTGTAACATTTACCAATAAAGCTGCCAAAGAGATGAGAGAAAGAGTTGAAAATTTAATCGGTGAAGATGGAAAAAGAGCGATGATTTCCACATTCCACTCATTTGGCTTGAGACTTTTAAGAGTTTACAGCAAAATTATAGGCTATGATTCAAATTTTACAATTTATGATACAGATGATCAGAAAAAAGTTGTAAAAGGAATAATGAAACAGCTTGTTATAAAAAATAAAGATCTTACAGAGGGGAAAATTGTTTCAAGAATTTCAAAATTGAAAGAAGACGGAATTTCTCCTGAAGAATATGAAAAAGAGCATAGATTTGAGCCTGATGCAAATATAATTTATGAAGTATATAAAAGATATAACCAAACTTTAAAAGAAAATAACGGAATGGATTTTTCTGATATTTTAACAAATACTTATAAACTTCTTGAAAACAGAGAAGTTCTTGAAAAGCTGCAGGAAAAATTTAAATATATAATGGTTGATGAATATCAGGATACAAATAATATTCAATATAAAATTATAAATAAAATAGCTGCAAAATATAGAAACATCTGTGTAGTTGGAGATGAAAATCAAAGTATTTACGGATTCAGAGGGGCTGATATAAGAAATATTTTAGATTTTGAAAAAGATTACCCTGATGCTGTTGTAATAAAACTTGAGGAAAATTATCGTTCTACAAAAATAATTCTTGATGCAGCAAATGAAGTTATAAAAAATAATAAAACTTCAAAAGATAAAAAACTTTGGACAAAAAAAGTTTCCGGGGATAAAATTATATTAAAGCCTTGTTCTGACGGACGTGATGAAGTAAACTTTGTCATTGAAGAGATAGTCGAAATGAAAAAAGAGGGCAGAAGATATAATGACTTTACTATTCTTTACAGAACAAATGCACAGTCAAGACTTTTTGAAGAGGGATTTTTAAGATATAATATCCCTTATAAAGTTTTCGGCGGAATGCAGTTCTATCAAAGAGCGGAGATAAAAGATATTTTAGCCTATCTTTCTGTTATAAATAATACAAGAGACGGAATAAATCTTGACAGAATTATAAATGTCCCAAAAAGAAAAATAGGGGATAAGACAATAGAAAAAATTAAAAACTATGCAGAGGAAAAAGGGCTTTCAATTTATGACAGCTTGAAAGAGGCTGAAAATATTTCCGGTCTCAGCTCAGCAGTTACAGAAAAATTAAAAGAATTTTCAAATATGATGACTGAACTTGAAGAACTAAGCTTTGAACTTCCTGTGTCAGAACTTTTTGATGAAGTGATAAAAAAAGCCGGGTATTTTTCATATCTTAACAGTTCTTATGATGATGCAGAATCAAGAATTGAAAACGTGGAAGAACTTAAAAACTCAATTATAGAGCTTGAAAATGTTGTGGATAATTTAACTTTAAGAGAATATCTTGAAAATGTTTCTCTTGTAAGTGCAACAGATGACCTTGACAGTGAAAGAGAATATGTAAAACTTATGACAATTCATAATGCAAAAGGTCTGGAGTTTCCTGTGGTATTTTTAGTTGGAATGGAAGATGAAATTTTTCCAAATACAACAAAGGTTATGATAGACAATGAATCTCTTGAAGAGGAAAGAAGAATCTGCTACGTTGCAATAACAAGAGCTGAAGAAAAGTTATATATAAGCCATGCTGCTATGAGGTATATGTACGGGCAGATGGACTACAGAACAAGATCAAGATTTGTTGATGAAATTCCGGCAGAACTTCTTGAGTTAAAAAGAACTCCTGAGATGGAAGCAGCTGCAAGAGAAGTTGAAAGAAGAATAAATAAAGTTGCAGAAAGCGGCATGAAATTAAATATAATTTCAGATACAAAAAAACTTGGAAAACAGCTTGAAGCTGTAAAAGAGTTTCCGTATAAAGTCGGCGAGACAGTTACACATATAAAATTTGGAATAGGAAAAATTGTAGGTGTAAACGAGAAGAAAATACAAGTACAGTTTGTCGACGGCAAAAAAGAAATTGCCATGATACTGGCAGAGAAATTTTTAAAAAAATAAATATTTTTAAGAGATAAATTTTTAAAAATAGGAGGCATTTATTTTGAAAAGAAAAACGTTAATGAATGAGGTATTTTATGAGGGAATAGGGCTTCATAAAGGAAAAAATATAAAACTTCATCTTATTCCTGCTGAAAAAGGGGGAATAGTTTTCAAAAGAGTTGATATGGAAGAGGGGAAAAATGAAATTCTTCTTGATATAGAAAACACTTTTGATCTTACAAGAGGAACAAATATAAAAAATGAATATGGTGCAAAAGTTCATACGATAGAACATTTTTTATCAGCTCTTTATATTTTTGGAATAACAGATTTAATTGTTGAGCTTGATGAAAATGAACTTCCAATAGGCGACGGAAGTGCAAGAGTATTTATTGAAGAAATAGAAAAAGCAGGAGTTAAAGAGCTTTCTACTGATGTTGAAGAAATTATTGTAAAAGAACCTGTATATCTTACAAAGGGAGTGCACACATCAGAGCTATTCATGAGGACAATAAAAACAGAATCTGGATA
>OGXP01002294.1_pt1 | contig 12874 bp, 10 predicted proteins | sample 1576351 | NCBI WGS metagenome assembly OGXP01 (sample SAMEA3541517, study PRJEB24748) | human gut metagenome | biome: human gut; feature: human-associated habitat; material: faeces | place: China | collected 2012
AGAGCAGTCCGACTATCATTCCTGATGAACAAATGGCTCGTTTCCGTTTTATGCTTGACTATTCCGAAGAGGCAATCTGTATGAATAGCGCTCCTTTAGCACGTGGTGAAAAAGTACGTGTTGTCAAAGGTCCTTTGACTGGTCTTGTAGGAGAACTTGTCACGGTGGATGGCAGGAGTAAGATTGCTGTCCGGTTGAATATGCTGGGGTGTGCTTGTGCGGATATGCCGGTTGGGTATGTGGAACCGATTACATATTAAACAGTTTTTCTCTCTAAAGCGTAGTTGACACAATAAATGAAAAGACTGGTAGTAGAGAATTCCATACTTTATTTTTGGGGGAGGGGAGGATATAAATCTTTAAACTGAGATAACTGGATGGAAAATACTTATAAGTCAATTTTGAAGTCCTCTGGGCTTATAGCCTATATTCAAATATTCCAAATGGCATTGGGATTAGTTCGGAATAAAGTTGTTGCTTTAGTCTTAGGAGCTTCAGGATTTGGTATATGGGGACTTTTTAATACTTTTATGGAAATGGTTACAACCTTTTCTACATTGGGTATTGATCAAAGTGGTGTAAGGGATATAGCCAAAAAAAGTGAAGATAGTCTAACTGTAGCCAAGTGTATATATGTTTTTAGAATAATGATATTAGTAATGTCTTCGATTCTATGTATTTGTGTCATAATATGTTCTGAAAAAATTAGTCTTTTTCTTTTTAATACAGATAAATATAGATGGGGTGTTGTGGCCTTGTCTTTTGTACTAATATTTAAGGGGATTAGTCGTGGAAATATATCCATATTAAATGGGTTGAGACATCTTAAAGAACTTGCAATTAGCCAGATATATGGAACAATTTTGGGGAGTTGTATTACAGTAGCATTAGTGTTAATTTGGGGTGAGCCCTCTATTCCTTGGGCTTTATTATTTATCGGTATAACATTAGCTTTTTCAACGACTTTTTATGTAAGAAAAATCCATATCTTAAAAGTAAAACTTACTTGGTTTGAATTTAAAACAATAGCTAAACCTCTTTTTTTGTTAGGATTAAGTTTTAGTTTTTCAGGTTTTATTTCGACTGTTATGACACTTCTTTCACGTTCATATTTAAGTAATCATTTTGAATTAAAAGCTGTAGGAATTTATCAAGCTAGTTGGACGATTTCCAATTTGTATATAGGTATTATTTTGACAGCTATGGGAGTAGATTTTATGCCGAGATTAATGAAAGTTATAGGTAATAAAGAGGAAGTTAATAAGATGATCAATCAGCAATTAGAGACAGGAATTTTGTTGTCTAGTATAGGTGTTGTTGGTATTTTATTATTTTCTGATTTATTTTTGTATTTGCTTTATTCTAAGGAATTTGAATCAGGTTCTGAAATAATTCGTTGGCAAGTATTGGGCGTAATGATGCGCATATTTGCATTTCCATTTAGTTATTCAATAGCAGCAAAGGGGAAGGCATTACTTTATGCAATTTCTCAATTTGTTTTTTGGACATTAGATTATTTGTTATTGATATTTTTTGCTAGTTATTTTGGATTTGAAGGATTAGGAGTTAATTATGTCGTTGCGTACAGTGTATTCTTATCTATAGTTTTCCTCTCGTGTAAAAGATTATTTGATTTCAATTTGTCTTCAATGGTCGTGCGATTGATCGTGAAAACGTGTGTGTTTATTCTAATTGCTTGGTTCTCTATTTATTTTGTATCTGGAATTAAACTGTATGTGATTGCTTTTATTGAAATTGTTGGCCTGTTATGGTTTGTGAATACATATATGCGTAAAAGGATGGATATAGACTTGTGCTCAATACTTATTAAAAAACTTCGTAAGAATGATTAAAATAAAGTTGGCAAAACGCTCGGATTGCACTGGATGTATGGCTTGTGTAGATAGTTGTAGTAGAAGTGCTATTTCATCAATTGTCGAAAAAGACGGCCATCGATATCCTATAATTAACTATGATCTATGCGTTCGTTGTGGAGTTTGTATGAAAAAGTGTCCAGAGCTTAGTCATTTTAATTATGTAGAAGATATAAAAGCTTTGCCATATTTATCATGGGCTAAGGATGATAAGATAAGACTTCGTGGGGCTTCAGGGGGAATTTTTGGCGCTATTGCTACATATGTATTGGCTCAAAATGGATTTGTTTGTGGATGCACAATGGATGGAATGTGTGCCAAACATATTATCATCAACAATGTGTCACAATTACCAGATATTCAAGGATCAAAGTATATACATAGTGATATGTCTGGTATATATAGAGAATTGAAAATAGTTCTTAAAACAGGACGTTGGGTGTTGTATTGTGGAACTCGATGTCAGGTCGCAGGTTTGCTTTCTTTTTTATGTAAGATTCCAGAGAATTTAATAACCATTGATTTGGTATGTAATGGTGTGCCTTCAGTAAATCTTCTCAAATATTATGAAGACTATAAAACAATAAAATCATTTAGGGATAAAGAGGAAGGCTGGAAACATGGATATAGGTTAACATTTGTTAATAAACAAGGAGATTTGATAGTAGGCGATAAAGACGCAGATATCCAGGAAAATGGGTTCTTGCAAGGTATGACTAATAGAAGTTCTTGCTATGATTGTCATTATGCTTATCCTCATACAAAGGCTGATATGACTATTATGGATTATTGGGGTGAAAAGGATTATCCTGAAGAACATTTTAAGGGGATTAGTTGTGTTATACTTAATACATCAAAAGGAAAAGAAATAGCAGAACGTTCCAACGTAGTTCTAATAGAAAGTAAATGGGAGAAATGTTTACCTTATAACCCGAGAATCGGTGTAGGTTATAAACCCTTTTGTCGCCATACAATAGAGAGAATGATTATGCCTTACGCATTTCAGCATTTCTCAAAAGAAACAATAAAAAAAATTTATGTTAGAAAGATAAATAGTTTCAATCCTGTTTGGTTGGGAGTGAAAATTGTTAGATTAATGCATTATAAATTAATATTAAATTATCAAAGATTTCAAATACGTAAACTAATAAAACGATTGAAATGAAAATAGCGATTCTTACTTTCTCAAAAGTGAATAATTATGGTGCAACATTACAATGTTATGCTTTGTCGACAATCCTTCGAAGGTTAGGACATGAAGTGGTGCTTTTGGATTATCAATTACCAAGATCAAAGTCATTGAATCCTATTTATAGATTTCATCAGTTTGTTCAAAAAATACTATTTGAAAAGTTTCGTAATAGATATTTGCCACCTTTTTCTATTCCTTTAAAGAGCAAAAGCGACTTGCAGAAATTATATCCAAAAGCAGATCTATATGTAGTGGGGAGTGATCAAGTATGGAATCCTAATATAACCCGAGATGCTGGTGTTGGTGTTTATTTCTTCGATTTTCTTCCAGACAATGTGAGGAGAATTGCATATGCAGCTAGTTTCGGAGTGAGTCAGACGGATGTGTTTGGAGAATATTCTCAAGTATCTTCTCTTCTCAAAAAATTTAATTCAATAGGGGTCAGAGAGATTTCTGGTATATCTATTTGTCAAACTTTAGCAAATAGGGACGCCACTCTTGTGGTAGATCCAACATTACTTTTAGGTGATTATTCCATTTTTTTAAAGAAAGAAAAACCAAAAGGGGTATGTTTATTCAACTTTCAAAATAATCCTTATTTTTATGATGCTGCAAATTTCTTTGCAGAACAATTAGACACCTCCGCTTTAATATTAGCTTCTTATAAAAGAAAACGAGGGCTTAGAAATAAATTATTTGTAACAGTAGAAGAATGGCTAAATAGTATTGGCAACTCTGAATTTGTTGTCACAGATTCATTTCATGCAACAGTTTTCTCTATATTGCTTCATCGTAGATTTGCCACATTTATTATGCCTGGCAAGTCTGATAGGGTAGCTACTCTTTTGAGAAAATTAGGTTTAACATCTCGTTTGATAAAAGATGAACAAGATTATATTCAGCGAAGAGAAGAAATCTTGAATGAGGAAATAAATTATAATGAAGTAGAGAGGAAGCTGTCTGAAATGAGAGAAGTTTCAATGACCTTTCTTGTGAATGCTATAGGCTGATGGATATCATTATTTTGTTTATCGGATTTGTTTTCTTAGCAAAAAGGAAGTACGATTGGGTTATTTTTATCATTTTACTTCTATCGTCTAACTATATGCAGATGAGACTACCTCTTGAATTTATACGACCTACATTCCCTTTTCCTCATCAAATATTGGATACATCTTTGTTGTTGTATTTATGTCTATATTTCAAGGTGATTTCTAATAGAAAAATGGATATCAGGTTATCACAAACAATAGGAGTTGTTTTATTGTTTTTCTACTTTCTCATAGCCGCCATTATGGATGTATCTCGAAATGTTGAAATATCTGATATTTTGTTCTATTTACGAGGCTATTTACTTTTAACTTTTATATTTATAGCAGGTTCTTTTTCATATGATGTCATACTCAAAGTTCTCAAAAAGGTATATTATGCAACAGCAACTATTTGTTTGATTATCTTGTTTCAACGTTTTACTAACATTGAACTAATACCATTTATTCCAATAAATTTAGAACGAGGAGTAAAGGCTCCAATATTTGCGATTTTTTGCAGCTTTCTCTCATTGATAAATGTTTTTAAGGTATCGCGTCCTAAACAGATCGCTCATGTGATTGTATTTCTTCTTCCTATTTTGTTAAACTCTAAGATGACTTATTTACTATCAATTGTCTTGATATATGTTTTATACTTAATTATAAAAAATGGTGTAAATGTGGTGAAAAGCATTACATATATAGTTCTTGTTATGATATTTCTCAATATTGTGCTTGTCCTTTTTCCTACAATATCAGAACGAATAATGGAAATTCAAGGAAACCTTTCAACGATTGGAACAGAAAATGCAGGTGATAATTTTTCTTTCCGTATGGCACATGCTTATGAACGACTGATGTATGTATTGAATGGAGGATTTTTTGAATGGTTCCATGGGGTGGGTTTTATTAATGAAAGAAATTTTAAAAGTGGTATATTTACTATAGGTCTGCTTAATGAAGAACATAACATCATTCAGCTAGATACAGGTGATATTGCTTGGTCGATATTATTTGTTCGGTTTGGTATTGTTGGTACTTTAATTTTCATATTTTTCTTGTTGCGTCTTATTATACAGTTACTTAAATTATATGGCGTTTGTAAATTGTTTGGCTGTTACTTATTAGTGGCTTTGTTTTTCCAATCATTAGGGAATGCTGTTCTTGTAGATGGATTCTTTTATATTCTTCCTTTATTGTTTTTAGGGTGTAAAAAGAACAGTGCCTTGCTGGTTTTAAATTCTGCAAATAAATAATTATGAAAATCATACATGTAATATTTTCTCTTGATTACGGTGGTGCTGAGACTATGCTTGTGGATACGATGAATGGGCAAGTGGATTTTGCTACAGTTCATCTTATGGTACTTAATAATGTGGTGAACCCGCACTTGAGAGACACCATTGATAGAAGGGTTAGAATTCATATTATGGGTAGAAATGAAGGCAGTCAGAGCCCTTTTCCAATTATGCGTTTTATATATGAATTATATATGATAGGACCGGATATAATTCATTGTCATAATGCCCAACTTACAAAGTTACTAATTTATCCTTTTGCGAAAAAATATTTTACGATGCACTCGTCTACAAAGATTGTATCATGGCCGATTAGATTATTGAAAAAGTACGATAAGCTGATTGCTATTTCAGATTTTGTTAAAAAAGATTTGAATGATGCTGGTTTTGGTAATGTTGAAACTATTTATAACAGTATTGATGTGGAGGCCATTTCTAGTAAAGCAAATTATCAATATGATAATAAAAATCAATCTTTTCAAATTGTGCAGGTAGCACGTTTAGAACATGAGATTAAAGGACAACATCTCCTTCTTAGGGCTTTGGCTTTGCTTTTAAAACAAGGACTAAATGTTGAAGTGAGTTTGATTGGCGTGGGAAATTCAAAAGTGTATTTGGAAAAGCTTTCTAATGATTTGGGGATTTCTACTCATGTTCATTTTCTTGGATTAAAAGATAGGGCTTATATTTATTCTCATTTGTGCGATTATCATTTGATGGTTCATGCTTCTTTGTGTGAAGGTTTTGGATTAACTGTTGCTGAAGGAATGGTAGCAGGTTTGCCAGTAGTTGTATCAAAGAATGACGGACCAGCTGAAGTCATAGGCTATGGAAAATATGGGTATATGTGTGAAAAAGGAAATGTGGATAGTTTGTACAATGTAATTTGGAGAATAGTTAATAACTACGAGGCTAACAAAGAGTTTTATTTGAGGGCAAAAACATTTGCCCAAAATAGGTATTCACTAAAACAAATGATGAATAATTTATTCAAAGTATATAATGATTGATATGATAAGATCTATTTTAACTAAATTAAAGATGCGGCTACGGGGGGAGATACCTACAGAAACTTATGTGAAAAATGGTATGAGAATAGGCCGCAATTTTCATAGATTACCTAATTGTACTTTTGATATTTCTCATTGTTGGCTCATTTCTATTGGAGATAATGTAACTTGTGCTCCGGGTGTCCGTATTATAGCACACGATGCTTCTACTTGTTTGATTTTTAATAATATAACATCCGGAGGGGCGAAAAGATTATGTAAAATATCTCCAATAACTATTGGTAATAATGTGGTTATTGGAGCAGGAGCAGTAGTGACAAAATCTATTCCTGACAATAGTGTGGCTTGCGGAAACCCTGCTACAGTAGTTGCTTCTTATGAGGGATTTGTGGAGAAACATCTGAAATATCAAAGTGAAAAGCCTTGTTTTTCTAAAGAATACACGATACATAAAGGTGTTTCTATATGGAAAAAGCAAGAGATGAGAGAGGCTCTGAATCAATACGGTTTTGGATATGTTGAATAGATAACAGAAAGTTATTTAGTCCGCCTAAACTATGTTTTTACTGTGATTTTAGATTATTATAGGAAACAATATGAGCACAGAGAATATTTTAAGGTTACCATTATTGGCTATTGTATTGTGCATGGCGGGATGAATGAATATTTAGTAGCATGGGGAAATAGAGAAAAAATAAATCGAGCAATTGAATGATTGATGAATAATGCTAAAAAGAGAATGGAGATAGGACGAATATCACAAAGTTTGTCAAAAGAATATTTGTTGATTCAAATGAAGAATATTTTTCTTTCTTATGAGATTGCTTGTTGAATATGATAAAATTAGATTTATGAAAATATTATATTTTGGTCCAATTTCAAAAAAAGGACAGGCGAGTATAGGAGGATATGAAGCTGCTAATAGAAAGAATATAGATAGTTTGTTGAAAAGGGGTGTTGAAGTAGTAGAGTTCCCTAATCCGGTTATTAATAGACATTTGGGAAACTTTGGGAAAATAGCATATATAAAGTTATTTTTTTTGCCATTGAGCCTTTGGAAGTATCGTCATGAGAAAGATGTGATATTGCATATAACTCCATTGTATGGTAATCTGTTGGTTCCGGCATTATTTACAGTGTTTGTAGCTAAGAAACTTAGTATTCCAGTATTAGTTGATATTCGTGCTGGTTCATTAATATATTATTACCAGACTAAGGGGAAGAAATATCAGCGTCAAATGAAAGAGATGTTGGATAGAGCAGACATGTTAACAGTTGAAGGTTCAGTATATATCCAACAGATAAAAAGTGTAATTGGTGTAGATAAACCTACCTATTACTTTCCTAATCTTGCTAATGTTTCCAATTTTCCAGTTATAAACAAGCCGAAGGATAAATTTAATATTCTGTATTTTGGACGATTGACAAAAGCTAAAGGGATAGATATTGTGATTAATACAATTAAAATGCTTGATGATAGGTTCAAACTGTATGTTGCAGGTGCATTTGGCAGCGATTGCAATAAAGGAATGTTAAATGATAACAAGATTGCCTATTTGGGTTTTTTGCCCCCCTCTGAACTTCAACAGATTTTGTCAGATATGCATTTCTTTATTTTTCCAACTAGGCATATTGGTGAAGGGCAGTCAAATTCTCTGATAGAAGCGATGTCTGCAGGACTAATACCAGTCGTGTCTGCACAAGGATTTAATGAAGAAGTTACCGGAAATCATGGATTTGTAATACCATTAGATGGAACTGCTGTAGATTATAAAAATGCTATTTTGAAATTAGTATCTGGTGATATTGCAAAGATGAGTGCGGCTTGTCAGAATCATATTCGTGAACATCATAATGTAGATGTGGAAATAACAAAGTTGATAACGATTTATAGGAGATTGCTATGTCAGTGATATTCTGTGGTGATTTGGTCCTTCCATATCATACAGATGTGGATTATAGCGCGATACTACCTTTGTTTAAGAATCATAGAACGATTGTCAATTTCGAAGGTTCTATTTTAAAAGACGAAAAAGAAACAACGCTTTACAGATGGAATGATAAGTTTTCGTTGTACTCTTGTCCTAAAGTGCTGAACGTGCTTAAGGATTTAAATGTTGAAGTCGTTTCACTTTGTAATAATCATATACTGGATTATCAACATGATATAAATGAAACTATCGATATACTTAAGAAGTACAACATAGAATCATGGGGTTTAAAAAATCACGATGTATGGAAGAGTAAATTAAATGGTAAGCCTTTGTTTGTGATTACGTTTGCGACATTTTCCAATGAGCACAGTTTGCCATTATTTTCTCCATTAAAAGTTATTGAAGAAATAAAAGAAATCAGACAGCAGAATAAAGATAGTTACATTGTTGTCTTTCCTCATTGGGGCATTGAGAAATTTTACTATCCAGAACCGGCTGACAGGAGTTTGGCTCATAGGATGATAGATGCGGGAGTAGACCTGATTGTAGGGCATCACCCCCATGTAATACAACCTATTGAAATATATAAAGGGAAACATATATTCTATTCTCTGGGCAATTTTATATTGCCGCAGACTTTTTATGCAGATAAGAAACTTGTGTATAAACAACAGGAAGTGAAGAATGAATTTATCGTAAAATGGGATGGAATGAATGTCAATATATATTCTCTTTATTTTGATGTGGAAAATAATGTATTGCGTCCGAATTTAGACTATGATATACAAAAGGATTATAGCTTGTTTGCTACTGAGTATGATTGGTGGACATATTGTAGGGTGTTTTGCTCGAAATCTTCTCTTTTGAATATAGCTTTTCGTACTAGATTTTTTACCAATGATTTTGGAGAACGAATTAATTGGATACAGCGGAACCTATTTCGAATAATAAGGAAAGTGATGATTAGAATGGGGATTCACAATCCCTATTAAAAATAGCAAAAAATGAGAAAATACATAAAGGAATCCTTGAAGTATCTTTTGCGTACTCGTCTATTTATTCATAAATATATGGATGAAATTGATGCTATGTATGACATGACACCAGAAGAGCTGAGAAGGAGGAACGAGAGGCGGTTCTTGGAAATATTCAGAAAAGTGTATTTTAGATCTGAATATTATCGGAGGTTATGCCTTGCAAAAGGTGTTAAGTCAGCCGACGAAATACAACATCTGGAAGATATAATAAAATTACCGATTCTTACTAAAGATATGTTGAAAGCTCATGGTAAGGAGTTACTGACTCGTTCAAAACGAGGATTGATGAAGAATCATACAAGCGGAACAACGGGAACCCCGCTCACCGTGTTTCAAGATTGGGCATCGGTATGGCGAGAACAGGCTTATTTTGTTTGTTATCGGAAACGTTGTGGGTATAACTATGGTGAACCAATGGTTTCTTTGCGTGGGAACTTGGGGAGAAGTGATATATCGCTTAAAGTACATGTGAGTAATACGCTTTTTCTTTCCAGTTATAACATAAATGAACATACGGCAATGACTTATTATCAATTGATAAAGCAACATCATGCCAAAGCGATAGAAGGATATCCAAGTTCACTTTATAATTTAGCTCTTGTCTTACATGATAAGGGATTAGAATGTCATATTCCGGTAGCATTTACTTCTTCGGAGACATTGCATGATTATCAGCGGATGTTGATTGAAAAGGTGTTCAATACTCAAATTTATGATCATTATGGTACTACGGAGCGAACGATCCGCTTAGAGGAATCTTTTGATCATGACGGATATTTTGAAGATCCCGGTTATGGTATAGAAGAATATTATGATGATTATGTGATTTCAACATCGCTTATTAATGATGTGTTTCCACTCATACGATATAAAACAACAGATTGTATTGTTCCAAAGCAAGATTGCTTTCCATTACATTCGTATGATGCAACGATAGAAAGTATTGAAGGGCGTGCTGCATCCAATATTGTTGGTAAGGATGGAACCCGTTATAGTGATGCTGCTCTTACGTTTATTTTTAAGGATGTGTCGAATGTCAGAAAGGCACAGTTTATTCAGAATGAACTTGGAAAAGTTACATTGAATATTGTGCCAGATAGGGATTTTAAACAATCGGAACAGAATATAATCCTTAGTCTGATAGATGAAAAAATGGGTTTAAGAAATATAGATGTGGATATCCAACTTATCAATGAGGCTGAGTTGAAATATACAAAACGCAATAAACTAGCTTTAGTCATTAGTAATTTATAAATCTCAATTCAAATAATCATGAACATTAGTATTTTTGGTCTCGGCTACGTAGGATGCGTAGGCGCGGCATGTTGTGCCAAGCTTGGTCACAAGGTGATTGGTGTGGACGTAAACGAGAACAAGGTCCGTCTGATGAACGAGGGTAAACCTACCATTATTGAGGAAGGCATTGCCGAATTGTGTAAGGAAGCCCACGACAAAGGATTGATGTCGGCTACAACTGTAGCTGCTGAAGCTGTTGCTCAAACAGAGGTGTCGTTTATTGTAGTGGGTACCCCTTCAAGCAAAGAAGGACATTTAAACCTAAATTATATCTATACAGTGGCTGGACGTATTGGTAAGGCTTTGAAGGAGAAGTTTGCTAGTGAAAACGCCCCTAAAAATATGCACTTGATTGCTATTCGTTCTACTGTACTTCCGGGAACAAACCAAAAGGTGGGTGAGATTATCGAACAGGAAAGTGGTTTAAAAAGGGGAGTACACTTCACTGTAGTGAGCAATCCAGAGTTTCTGCGTGAGGGGACGAGTGTGGAGGACTACTTTAACCCGCCGTTGACTTTGATTGGCACTGACTCTGAATACGCGGAGCAAGTGTTCCGTGAAATGTATAAAGATATTCACGCTGAGTTTATTTGCACTGATATAAAGGTGGCTGAGATGATGAAGTATGTCAACAATACATATCATGCTTTGAAAATTGTGTTTGGTAATGAGGTGGGTAATATCTGTAAAGGACTGGATATTGATTCACATAAGGTGATGGAGATTTTTTGCAAAGATAAACAGTTGAATATTTCTCCATATTATTTTAAACCGGGATTTGCGTATGGTGGCTCTTGTCTGCCGAAGGATATGAAGGCGTTGAAGACACTAGCGCATGATTTGTATGTGGATGTGCCTGTTATTAACAGTATTTTCCAAAGCAACGAGATACAGAAGCGCAATGCTGTGCAGACGATTATGAGCAAAGGACACCGTAATATTGGTATCTTGGGACTGAGTTTCAAGGCGGGCACCGATGATTTGCGATGCTCTCCTATCGTGGATGTGGTGGAGAACTTACTGGGGAAGGGGTTCAATATCCGTATTTACGATCGTAATGTAAAAGTGAGTGAATTGACTGGTACAAACAAGGACTTTATTATGGCAAAAATTCCGCATTTGCAGCATTTTGTAACAGATGACTTGGATGTTGTGTGCAGAAACAGTGATGTATTGGTAGTCACTAATAAAGAGAAGGATTTTGCAGATGTGTTGAAAAATTATCCGCATAAGATTATAATTGACTTGGTACGCCAATGGAAAGAGGTGGATTACAATGGTCAATATGAAGGTCTTTCTTGGGGTAATATTAATACTAATGAGGGACAGAATATGGAGTATGTGGAGGATTTTAAACAGACTGAGTTTTAAATGAGCAAATGGGCTTGGTATGTGAATCGCCTGAAAGCTATGAACCTGCAGGAGGTAATCTGGAGGTTGGAGCAGAAAAAGATTCAAATGAAAGAGAAAAGAAGATTTAGTGGTTGTAAGGTGGCTGTGTATTCTTTTCGCTTCAACAAGGCGCTGGAAAAATTGAGGTTTGACTGTGATGCACTGGGGATTTACTTTGGTAATCGTAATTATAGTGTGAATACTTCCATTCATCTGCTCGGTGGGTATGATTATAACTATTATAAGAAGGATTGGGCCGCCGGTTTTCAAACGAAGAATTGCTGGGATGGCGAGTTTAGCTACTATCTGAACTATAAGCAACGAGATGATATTGGAGATGCACGTACCAATTGGGAACTGAACCGGCATTTTCAGTTTGCTTTGTTAGCAAAAGACTATTTTGTGAGTGGTGATCGGCAGTATGCCGACTCGTTAGAGGAATTGTTTATCGATTGGAATGAGAAGAATAGTTTTTTACATGGTATTTCATGGACAAGCGCTATGGAGATTGCTATTCGCTGTATTCAGTGGACTATTGCTCTTAGTTTTCTTCAAAAAAAAGGTGATATTCTATATGGAGAATTGATGGAGAATATGGAGACGGGTATTGTAAACATGACGGATTATCTTTGCAATCACTACTCACGCTTTTCATCGGCTAATAATCATTTGTTAGTAGAAGCAGCTGCTATTGCTCTGTCAGGGTTTGTTTTTCATCATCAGGCGTGGCAGAAATTAGCTGTTGGCATACTGTCTGAGGAATTGCCAAAGCAAAATTATAAGGATGGCGTAAATAAGGAATTGTCTCTG
>OGXP01002306.1_pt1 | contig 12826 bp, 10 predicted proteins | sample 1576351 | NCBI WGS metagenome assembly OGXP01 (sample SAMEA3541517, study PRJEB24748) | human gut metagenome | biome: human gut; feature: human-associated habitat; material: faeces | place: China | collected 2012
TCATTGCCTTTGGTGCACTTGTGGCTCTTATTTGTCTTGGAAAAGACAAATAGCCCTTCGTTATCCCCTGGATAATTAGGTAACTGAAAGGCCATTTCATCAATTATTTATTCTCTTGAGATGAGCCCGACGGATCTACTCGCTTGGCTATCTATTTATATTATAGGGTTAATCTTATATATCGTCAAATACGGATAAACGATACTATAGTACACTTATGAATACCAAAAGGCAGCGATCATCTCGCTGCCTTTATTATTCCTATTATTTACGTGCCACACGCATAGCGGCCATCATACCTGGAGATTTCCAGACGGATTGGCCATTGTCTGAAACGAGTTTGTTGTTATAGTAGAATACATCTGCATTGTAATAATTACTATCGCTAGATGTCACCTTATAGCTAAGACCAGATGTCGTATATACGGTAAAATTAAGTACATCCCCTACTCTCTTTACAGAGTCTTGGTCTACATACCAGCTATTGCCGTTATAGGTCGTAGCATATACATCGGTACGAGCTTCAACGCCTTGTGTATTAATACCGATCAACACGAGTAGAGCCGCTAACATATATAAGAATTTACTCATTAGAATTACCTCCGTTTTATCGTTGGAATACTTGCTTATTATATCAAAAAACGGTGAGATTCGCATTAAAATGACCCCTTCTTCTCCATCCACGATTGACTACTTTCAATGTACAACGTAATGCGATTCATAATAGGTTTTTCTATGAAAGCTAACCGCATATAGTCTACCACCATGCCAACTATGAAAATGAGTGCCACCACAAGGATCGCATATAGTGGTAATAAAGCAGAATCGTAATACTGATAGGTACCGAATATATTGTCCCACATATGAAGGAACAGCTTATTATAGTGCAGTAAGTAAATCCCGAAGGTCGTAGAGGCAATCGTATTGATCCACGGATGATAGGTGATCTTGGCTTTCAAGAAAGTAATAAATAAACCTATACCAAGTAGTAGCTGGAAGAAGCCATAGTCATTTTGGGTAAAATAGAAAATCTGTTTCATATACGCTGGGTCGGTCGTAGCCAGTATATCTACGAGAATATCCCCTGCGAAGGCGCCTAAGATGCCAACAGCACTCAAGATAATACCCGTTTTTTGTGTTATATGAGATCCAAACCCATAGCCACGCCGAGCATAGCTATACTATAAAACTATATCTGCCCTACTAGCTTCCCAAATTTGTGTAGCTTGAAGCTGCTAGAAACCATGAAGTATCCCGTTATCATAACGAAGGCTACTACACCAGCCTTGCCGCCAAGCCCAAAGACTTGGAGAAATACCTTATTAAACGTTAACTCTGGCGTAAAGGGAAATGTTCCGTGCACACTGAAATGGTGCATAATAATCAGCACCATCGAAACAATGCGCAATAACTCAATATTGCTTTCTCTCATGCGCTCAACCTCTCATTCTATAAACCTCAAATATCTCTCAAAACTATAAAATTGGATACTCCCAAACTCTGATAACAAGATGATAAAGCCCAATACCTATATAATAGAGAAGTTATATGCATCTTCATCTATAACTTCATTTATGATAATTTCAATAACTATATTAGAGCTGAATATAATATATAGCAGATACATACCCCATAAAATACAAGATATATATGAGAATGTTGTGACATAATTTACGCATATATATATTCATGCCCAAAAGAATATAAGTATACGAAAAGAATCTAGACATATTAACAGAATCTAGGCAAACTAACAGAATCTGGGCATATAAAAGGACAGTTGATTCTCATCAACTGTCCTTTTAGTTTGTAAATTAGAATTGATATGTAAGGTCTACACGATAGTAGTTTGGAAGTTTAGGGTTATAGGACAAAAATTAGTACAACCCTGTAGTAATTTAAAATCCCCTTGATCAGTACCAAGATACTCATCAAAGGGATTATATTAATTATGAAAAAGACAAATAGCCCTTCGTTATCCTAGGATCGCTATTAAATTCAAGTCACATCTTAGGCTTTAAATATAACACCATTATGCTCTAGTTGTTCCACTGTTTTTTTACCAATGCCCGGTAGCATCAATACTTCTTGTTTAGTAATTGTTTTAAAATCATCTACTGTGTATAGGCCGGCTTGTGAAAGTGTAATTTGTGCACCGAACCGTATATTGTCATATACCGGATTTCCACGCAAAGCCCCACCTTTAGCAACCTCTACGGGGCTCATATGAGCGGACTCGCGTTTTCCCATATAACTATCATTAGAGTACCGATTTATAACAGTTCGACCGGTAACACGTTCATACGCATCATATAGAGTCTGCCATAATGGACTTTCAAAATCCACTAATTGAGTTGGTAAAAATGAGATAGCAGTATATAAGCTTATTAATTCTCGTGGGTCAGAATCTATGTTGCTCACTTGGTCTACCATATACATAATAGCCTCTAAATGATCTTCTACAAAATCGTTCCAGCGCGTTGCATCTTGTAATAACCAATCAATATCTTCATATTCATCAACAAGATCTGCTAATACATCATGGGCTATCTTGCTTTCACCACACTCCAAAGCCAATAGAATATACAGCATATGCATAGGCAACATGATATCCGGAGCCTGATTAAATGCATTTTGTATATCATCGCAACACGCAAGATATCGCTGATATACCTTGCGGCCGCGATCCCAGTTGGCAGCGCCACAACAAGCAACCATCATATACACAAGAAATCCTGAATGATCTTGCTTGTCTCCGTGAAAAACTGGCGTAAAGCAGGCAATCGCATCATTATACATATTATATTCTAAATATATCATCCCCATGTCGATGAGGCAACGCATATAAGGACGCGTCTCTATTATATTCCAATCTATTTTCTTTGGTTTTTTCAACGATTCTACTAGCTGTTTCAACTGATAAATTTGAAAGCTTGGATGTAACTCAAGCGCTATGAGTTCCCGTTTAGCATCTACTTCGTCAGGACATAAAGCAAGAATCTTATTGTACAATTTCTTTGATTCCTCAGTCGTATTAGCCTCTTCCGCAGCCTTGTATAAATCACGCAATTTCATTTCTGTCGTATCATTAAAATCACCACGATTATATTGAGTCATAAATGCTTCTATCAAATCCTCAATAGGTTTAAATTCAGTCTCATGTTCAGATACAAATTGTTTCTGTAAACGTAATAATAACTCACTATAAAAGTTAAACATAGAGTATCTCCTTATACATATGAACGTAAAAATACTATTCATATGTAATATAGCACGAGGGAATATATTAATTCTAGAGGTAATACCTCGACCTATTAATATCTCATCTGAAAATGGGAGTTATAGGACAAAAAGTGTTGCTATTTCAGTCCCAAAGATTGGTAAATAGGCGATCATAATTATGCAAATCACTCCAAACAATAGCATCACCCCAAGTTGGAATAGAGGCTTCTAACCTAGATTGTTCATGTATGGTATGATATATATCAGAAATACTCTTGTTGGTCGGCATAACCTTAAGTATTTCTGCATTAGAAAGCGGGTTCGGTGAGTGCATATAGCACCACCAGAATACCGCTTTTATTCGTCTTTCAATAGACATTCCTCTATGATTACGTAACATAGTGCGTAACTGAGCATTTACACCACCTTCTATACGATTATTAGTAGCTGGACAGGTACATCTCAACGATGTATCTAAGTAAGTAAACAAACATCTGTTATTAATTAATTTAACTAAGGAATTTTCTGCTTTGATAAGTCGTTCGTGTTTAGGTCGTATCGTACCATTTTCATCAACTGTCATTTCTGATAAAAATACTCTATGTCGTACTTTCCATGACATAACATTTTGCACCCACTTCACGGCATGATCTTGCGTGTGTATCGTTAATAAATCCCTTGCAATTCCATATAATTCACAGCCAGCAATCGTTTTAGGACGTATTGTTGTATAGCGTTTTACTTGTTGAAATGCGTAAAATAAGCATCTTTGTAGTTTGGCTTTTAGCCAAACTTTTTTAATGCCTTTTGAAAGCCGGTACCACCATCGGATACAACTACTGTAGGTGGTGAAATACGTCGTAATAAAACCTCCCACGCCTTAGAATGTTCATATCTACAAACATACCATCCTAAGACATGCGTCTCATTACAACAGATTAAAATGCAAGCATTTCTAGCTAAATAAATACCATCAACAAATACTACGCTACTTGATGATTCAACTTTTAGTGGTAACGGCCAAAGTTCCCAAAACTGTGATGTTTTTCTCCGAAATAAACGTCCATCACCAGACATATCTAACTGTGTGTGTTTACCAAATAACCAATCCAAAAACATCTGTAAATTATTGTTAGTTTTATTCACTTTATTTGTGAATGAGCAAGAACATTGATTACAATACCAACGTTGAGAACCCGCATTTGTTTTACCATTTCTCTTACAGACGAAACCACAATTAGGGCATCTGACTAGTTTCATAATTATACTCCTTCTAAAAAATATATCTCTTTAGAAAGATAAAACCTCATTTGAGTCAGTAAAATCAAGGAGTTTCAGACTTTTTAGCAACACTTTTTGTCCTATATGTAAAAGTTACTCAAAAAGATAAAATGCCAATGGAGCTAGTATTTAACTAGTTCCATCGGCATTAAGAGCAACACTTTTTGTCCTATAACCCCCTTTTTTCTTAGAAATAAAGAAAACAAGCTATTAGTTGATCATATAAAATCAACTAATAGCTTGTTTAGCTTAAGGGGCTGTTTTGTTACAGCCCCTTTATTATGATTCTACTTACTTATGTATTAGAATTGGTAGTTAAGGTCTACACGGTAGTAGTTAGGAAGTTTATCGTTATCACCGATGCTCTTATTTGTTTTATTATTGAAGCCATAGTAGCCTGTTACGCCTACATTGTCTTGCAACGCATAGTGAGCTGTTGCCAACCAACCTCGGTAACCACGGTAGCTAGTAACATAAGCTGGACCACCATGGAAGTTAGGGTCATAATAACGGTTTGTCGCATCATATGGTACTTCCCAACGGGAGGATTGAAGGGCAATGTTATCGCCAAAGTTAAAGTATTGCGCTTTTACATCCCATGTACCGCGTTTGGAGATTTTATAATCACCATAGCCAAGGCCAGCAGACCAAGCTGTACCATTAGATACGCTAGCTGCTTTCACCCATTCGCCGCCAACCCAAACTTTATCAAAATTCAAGTCAGAACTGAAACCGTACATATTTTTAGCTTCGCCATTTACGCGTTTATTTACACGTGTATAGAAACCACCGAGGTTTACATGGTCGTTAAGTTGACCTTTTAAACCTGTATAGACCATGGTAAAGTTTCCGTTTTTATCGATGGAGTTTTGACCATACATATCGGTAGCAAAACCACCCTCAATACCATAACCATATGCTGCTTGGAAATTAAGCTTATGATTGCCTGCGTTGAATTGAACACCGTCAAAGCCATCGTCATAAATCAAGCCATTGCCGATCATTTGATTGAAACGACCTGCTTTCACAGATACGCGTTCACCAAATTTATGATTTACATAAGCACGGTCGAAATGAATATTTGTTGGTCTATTGCGAAGGGATGAACCAGAAGAGGATGTTTGAAAAGAATCACCTAGTTCCATATTACCTGTTGTAGTACGGACTACAACGTCAGTGCGATCATTAACCTTTGCATTGAATTGTAAACGAGCGCGCACATCGAATTGGGAACCTTTACTATAATCTAGGCCACGCATATTCGTACCATCGTTTACGAATTTACCATCTTTTTCTTGGGAGCCAAGATAACGAAGACGTACATCGCCAGTTACCTTTACATTACCTACGCGGTCTTCTAAACGAGCCACACGAACGCCCAAATTATTCAGTTCATTAGAGAATTCATCAGCCAAGCGATTAATCATAGCCTGTTGCTCTGCATTGGCACGATCCTGGTTCGCCATAGCTTTTGCAATCATTTGCGCCATTTCGTAACGAGTAATGTTATTTTGGCCTTTGAAAGTGAAGATTACTCCCTATCAATTCCCTTTTATACACCATGGAATTCATACTTTCATACTAAATATCGTCAGTATAGCATATAAATATTAATAATCATTAAGATGAGCATAAAATCTAGAAAATTAACGAAAGATGTCTCATTATTCTAATCTGTGAAAAGTCATATGATGAATTGCAATAAGTAATGCGACAAAATTAAATCTATTTTCTAATCTTATGTTTAAACATGTCAAATGGTGTTTTGTAACCTGGATTCAATTAAAGCCGCTAATTGAGGTGTTAACTTTATTGGGCTGCCTTTATTAGCAGATTTACTAATTGCTAACGGTTGTGCTTTAATCGCAGAATATTCACCTTCAACGCGATTTAATTCTCTTGCTACAGTAGAATGGTGGACACCGATTAAGCTAGCAATTCTACGAACAGAGTATCCTTCTTTTCGTAAAACTTCTATTTGACTTCGTTTTTCTATGGTAAGATGTATATAGCTCATATTAGAGACCTCCGTGTCATGTATTTGTGGTTATTTACATTTTACACGAGATCTCCAATATGAGTTTTTTTATTTGTCGCAATATATTTTACAATTCATCATATAAAAACACCTTCAAAATTATTTCTAATTTTAAAGGTGTATTTTACTATATTTGATTTTTACTATCGTATTCTCTCTAAAAGTAAGTTCTTAATAACAACACATTCAATTTCTATTTTTTGTTTTCGTATATCTAATATAGTTACTATTGCTATGTATATATCTAAACAAAATAATAATATAACGCCATTATTAACAAATGCCTCGTATGAGTCTTTATTAGTAAATTGTCCCAATAGAATAATAGCTATAAATAACATATAATAAAATTCGACTTTGTGAAGTCTTATTTTAAAAAAATATATATTTTTTACATATAAGCAAATATATCCTACTAATGGAACTAATATGACTGCTATTATGACTCCAAAGGCTATTATATCAATTGTTGATTGATCTAAATTTACAGGTATATCAGAAGATAAAAATTTAATAATATTTATTATATTAGATACAACTGCCCCTAATACAGCACTAATAAAAATAGTTGTCCATGGATATGACAAATTTACATTATAATTAACAGACTTAATACTTTGCAATCTTCGTAACTCTTTAACACTTAAGCCTTTATACGTTTCATAATATTTATCATATAGTTTATCCCAATAACCTAATTGATTATTACATTTAGTACATGATTTTATTCTCATAAGAGCTTTACACACATACTTATAGATAACTTTTAACTTAGACATACAAGCTCCGCTAACATAGCTTTACATTTCATAATATAAGCTGATACTTAGTTATTAAAGATTTTACAAAAAATATATAATTATATCGTACAATAGAAAATAATAGGAAGGTCTACATTTGATTAATTTATTAATCACACTATTGCAATAATTAGTAGACCTTCCTTTTGTATTATATAAAAATTATAGCAAAGTACAAAATATTCCTATCAAGAACTTATTCTACCTAGCAACCTTATTTCTTATGATATTAATTATGCTATTTATGTATCTTATATCTTTTATTAACTATATCTACTAAATAATCTTCAAGTGGCTTATACAGTTTCTGTATAATGTGTGATATTAATATAATTAAAATAACTATAAAGTAAAATAAGAATACCATACCATATCGGCTGACCTGATTAATAGGAATATGATGCATTACAAGATAGATAACAACATGCTGAATTAACATAATAGCATATCCTATTACTGCTAATTTATTAATATATTCAATACCCGGAATTCCTTGAACCATACGTATTAAAATAAACAAAAAATATATACTAGGCATAGTTACTAAAAAGGATAAAGGATTTAAAGAAATAATACGCCATAAAATATGTATATCTTGATTAAATTGGTAATTTACTATATAACCAGCTAAACCTATAACTAAGCAGCCGTATATAATCTTTTTCTGTATTAAGATTTCTTTATATTGATATAATATCATACCCAATACAAATTCTGGCAATCGTGTAACCCATAACCACCAAACATAGTCACCTAAATGATGTAAGAGCATATATGATCCAATTGAAATAGCTATTACTCCTATAAATGTAGTAAGTGCAGATTTACTTAACCCCTTTTTTATAAATGGTGCAATTATATACATAATAACAAGTGTTCCTAAGAACCACTCACCAATAAATAGATATTCAAAATTGTAGAACTTAGTTGCTACATATGTCTCATACGGAATCATAAATAGAACAGCATCTAATAAGCTTCCATTTTGAAATATTATTTTATAAAAAGGAACATCAACCATATAAACAGGATTTATAAATCCTATGCACATAATAATAAGTGTCAATACCCAGTAAGATACAAACCACGGAATAACAATACGTAAGAGTTTTGTAACATAAAACTGTTTCAGGCTATCTAAGCGTTGTAAGCTAATAGCGGCTAAATAGCCAGAAATAGCAAAGAAAAGTGAAACACCTAATCTTCCAGTAAATCCACCAAATAAACCTGAAACATTCAAATGTACTGACCCTTCATATGTATATGAATAGTGAGATAAAATTACTAACAAACATGCCAAGACTCGTAATGTATCAATACTAGAATCGCGCTTTACAATATTTATCATAATCCCAGTATCCTATTTACATATTAATCTATATACTTTTCGTACACCACGATAGATAGATTCAATAGAGCCTAATAACAACTTCTTATGTTTTAATCGGTAGCGAACCCTATCCTTTAAGAACTCTCTATCTAAAAAATATAAACAAATAGCACGTTTCCATAATGGATTAATCCAATACGCATAAAACTATTAAAGGTCTGATTATTGCCTGTATTACTGACAGCACTTTTCCCAGTCAAAAAATGGTTAAAATTCACATCTTCGCCAATACCTAAGTTATCTTCAAACGAAATACTAGAGAATAAAGACTTATCTAACTCTTTAGGACTATGATTAAAATACTCATGTACTAAAGCTAAATCTTCACGCTGATAGTGTAAAAACTCGATATCTGCATTAAAAATCCTAACAAAATCATTTACAAATTCAAGTGCATTCTTCTGAATTAAGTCAACAATATAATATTCATCATAATCAATAGAATATTCTTTGTATTCGTAAATAAACTCATCATTTTCATCTACACTCAATTGTTTTAATGATGGTTCCATTCCACTAACCAATAGTTCACGCAATAAACCTGTTACACCAGGAGTATGAGCAAAGAATGTCTTAACATCCATTTGATTTAACTTTCCTCTAGATAAAGCTACATCATTATTAATATGAATATAATAAGGAGTTATATCAAATCCATAGCAACGATTTAAAGCACTTTCAACACGACAACTATACCCTACATCGAAAGTAGCCGATTTCCCTCCAAATATTTTACTAAAGCTATTGAACATCTTCTGTTGATATGCCTTAGTATCATCTTCACTCCATATATCATTACCAAAAACAGTAATAAATTTATACCAGCTTTCATAAGTGCCAAAAGGTCGCTCTAATATAATATTAGCATTTGATAAGATTGTTTTTGCTTGTTCCATGCTAACCTTCAAGAAATCTTTGAATATAACTAATACCTTATTAGGTGTTAAGTTACGTATATTAATATTAGAATTATAAATTTTATCAAGATCACTCCGGTTAGAAAGTTGTAAAGGTAAGACCGCATCACGAGAAAAACGAACATAGTTAACGTCAGTATCTATCGGATAGACTTGTCGTAAGATATTAAAAGCTTTTAGTGGTAAATATCCATCTCTAGCTAGGAAATTTAATGTATCATATTTTAAAGTCTGAACATCTTTAATCAGCCAATGCATTAAAGAGAAAATATATGGTCCTAATGCATAGTATCCTATTATCTTAGGGTCTGCATTAAAATCTGAACCTCCCATAAATTCTGTATATGGATTATCAAATAATGTATTAGCTACCAATCCTAAAACTGCCTTCATACCTAAAAATCGTTCAAAATAATGAGCATTTCGTTGCATATATGATTGTTCGAAAATAATATTAAATGCATTTCCTGTAAAGTTTTCAGGAATTCGCCCTTTAAGTAAATCAATAGCCTTTGGCAAAAAGAAGGAGTTCCAACCACGCTCTCTAGCTCGATTAACATCAGAATGCATTGTATCACCAATATGAATAAATTCTTCTGGTTTATATCCTAATTCTTTTTGTATATAAGAATACAAGTTTCCGGACGCCTTAGTTAGATTTAGTTCACTAGATACATATATATTTGAATATCCATTAAAATTTTGCTTTTCAAGCAATAATTCTAATGTGTCTTGATGCAAATACATATCAGAAGTAATAATAACCTTTTTACCCATATATAGCGCAAGGTCAAATAAATCTTTTGTAAATTTACGCTGATAACAATATTTTAATTCTAAATCAATTTCTTCATTTTTTATAATATCTATAGTTTTATCATCATAATTAGATATTTCTTTAAATGCATTATAAATATCATCGATTGTAATATCTTCTAATGATGGATTCTTGATATGTTGTAGTTCTCTAGCCCTTTGTTCCGCATCAATACGCAACTGTTTTAATTCTAAATGATCTTTACTTTGTAACTTAAATGCAATTCTCTCTGATAAGAGTGAAAACAAGTCTGTAGGTTCACAGAACGGTCTAAATACTAATGTATCAAAAATATCAAAGCTAACAACTTTAATATTATCATCAATAATAGCAAGCTTTAACTGCTCTCCCATTAATTTAGTATTTGGTGTATGCATAGTAAAGAAATCTATTTTATTCAACTCTTTTTCGGAAATACCAAATTTTGCCTTAATATGTTTATATAAAGATGATATTTCTATTTTTGATAATTTACTTTCATATCCTTTTAAAGCCGATTGAATGGTATGTAACACCCACTGTTTTAAGTCATAAGAAACAGCTAAATTAGATTCACTAAAAATATTATTAATAAAAGTAATTATAGACTCAATACTATCTATATCCTTCTTATATTGCTTTAAAGATTTAGGATAGTTACCTATTTCATGATATACATAATTATTCTTAATATTAACAATTTTATTCGTATGATAAAATGCGAGTACATTAAATATATACGATAAGGCAAAATTAGTAGTCGTTGATATATTCTCAAGTTTTTCTAGAATAATTGCTAATAAGGATTTCGATAAAATCTTATTAAAAGTATAGAATAAAGAAAAATCAAATCCACTTTGCTTTAATAAAAACTCTTTACATACATCTTCATCTAAATTTAAATCTAATAACCTATTGTGAGCGTATAATGGATACTGAATATTTTCATTATCTATAAAAAGATGCTCCCCCATTACCAGATTAGACTCACTAGAAATACCTCGCTGTACCATAGTTCGGTAAAAATCACAAGATACACGCTCATGAGATGTTAAGAATGAAATATAATGTCCATTTGCTTGTTTTAGTGCTATACGTGCTAATTCTAAAATAGAATCACTATTATCACTAATAGTAACTGATACATTATCATATAAATCAACATATGTATCTAAAACTTTTGATTCAGTAGAAGCAACTACAATTAATTCAATATTTTTATATGTTGAGTTAATAATACTATCAATTACTTTTTCTATTTGTTTCTCTTGTTTATCTTCTAAAGATATCAATACAGATAATAACGGTTCTTTCATATTCTAATTCCCCTTAACTTACCTTATATGCTTCACAAATTTCATCAGTATTACCTAAACCTTTTACTTTTCCATGATCTAACCATAAAACTTTGTTACATACCTCTTCAATTAAATCTATTTCATGAGATACGATAATAATTGTCGTACCTTGATCTATCATTTCCTTAATACGTTTAGTACATTTTTCTTTAAATCTATAGTCCCCTACTGATAGCACCTCATCAACGATTAAAATATCAGGATCAACAACAGTGGCAATAGCAAATCCAAGACGTGCATACATACCACTTGAAAAGTTCTTAATAGGAACATTAACAAAATTTTCTAGCTCAGCAAATTCAATAATTTGATTAAAATGTGCATCTAAAAATTTTCTACTATATCCTAAAATAGCCCCGTTTAAATAAATATTTTCACGAGCTGTTAACTCTGGATCAAATCCTGCTCCTACCTCAATAAGAGGTGCAATCGAACCTTTTACTGATACGCTTCCTGCTGTAGGTTTTAATACGCCAGCTAAAATCTTAAGCATAGTACTTTTACCAGCGCCATTAAAACCAACAATACCAAGAATATCACCTTTATCAATAGTGAATGATACATCATCAAGACTTACAAATTCATTATAAAATAATTGCCCTTTTATGAGTCTCATCACATACTCTTTTAATGTATCAACACGTTCCTCCATTAGGTTAAAAACCATGCGAACATTTTTAACCTCTATAACTGGCACCATATATTCTCCTTCCCATTATAAATACATAACAAAGGTATTTTGTTTTTTATTAAAGTAATAGGCCCCAACCACGAGTGCACCAACTGAGAACAATGTACAAATACTAAGCAATTCTATGCTTGGTAATGTATTATTATAAGCTACCTCTCTAAAAGCACTTAAAAAATAATATAAAGGATTATATTCCACTACAAACTTATATTCTTCAGGAATAATATTAACAGGATAAAAAATTGGTGTCGCATAATTTAAAACAGTAATTAGCACGCCATATAAATGGAATATATCTCTAAAATATACTGCTAATGCTGATATAAATAGCCC
>OGXP01002308.1_pt1 | contig 12815 bp, 7 predicted proteins | sample 1576351 | NCBI WGS metagenome assembly OGXP01 (sample SAMEA3541517, study PRJEB24748) | human gut metagenome | biome: human gut; feature: human-associated habitat; material: faeces | place: China | collected 2012
TGCTTGAAATAGCGGCAGGCGGCTGCGGTAGCTTTCTCAATATGATAGCGTTCGTCTACGTTGTCATTTACTTCAAGACCGAATTCACGGGCAGTGACAGGCATAAATTGCCATAAACCGGCGGCACCGGCCGGTGAACGTGCTATCGGGTTGAGATTGCTTTCTATTACCATCAGATATTTGAAGTCGTCCGGAATGCCGTTGGCTTTCAGTAATGGTTCAATGACAGGGAAGTAGCGGTTGGCCCGTTTAATCATTTGCATGGTGCTGGAGTGCATGTAAGTGAAGGACATCAGTTCGCGGTCCATACGTTCACGGCGGTCATAACGACGCAGGTCGATGGTGTCACCATCAAACACAGCTTGTTCGGGGACAGTGGGAGGAGTGACGCAATAAGGAACTTCGGATTGTACAGAGTGTTGTTCGCTAAGGCAAGTGCTGCCTATAAGGACAGGGATGCTGATGCCGATACCTAACGCAAGTGCAGTAGTTAGAATATAGTTAATAGATGTATGTTTCATGACAATTATTATGTTAATTAGTGGGGTAAAGATAACCAAAAGGATTAAACCAAAAAGGATGTTCATACGTTAATTATATGTAACGGGTATCGGTAGTATCGGTGTCGATACTTATTTTCGCAGCCTCAAAATGCACATGAAGAAGTTTATATTAATCACCTTGACGTTGCTTTATGCCGTTGTTTCATCAGGCATAACGATTAATTTCCATTACTGCATGGGCCGTCTGGCGGATGTAGAGTGGGGAAGTGCGTCCGTTTGTGCATCGTGTGGAGAGAAGAAGATGACCTCACATTGTTGTAAGGACGAGGCGCATTACGTCAAATTGGCGGTAGATCAGGATGTGAACCACGTACCGGTAACTAATCTATTACCGGCAGTGACAGAACTGTTACCTGTGATGTATAGTGCTTTTATACCATTGGAGGCAGAAAGTCTGCGTCGAAGTGTTGCTTCTTTCAATTTCCCACCTTGGCAAACAGATATTCCGCTGTTTGTTCATCATTGTACTTATCTGATTTAGTTTTCACATAGCTTCTCTTTCGGCCAGAAAAGAAGAGAAAATTAGACCTTACTGATTTTAAAGTGAGGTAGGAGTCGTCATACCCATGTATCGATGGGGATTTGGCTTCCTACTTTCTATTTTATTATCACTTTACTGATCCTTTTTGGCATTGCCAAGTGTTTACTAATTTAAAATAAATAATCTATCTGTATGATTAATAAAATAATTCGTTATTTCCTTGAAAATAGGGTGATAACTATTCTTCTGCTGACACTTGTCGTGGTTTGGGGAATTTCTACTGCGCCCTTTAACTGGCATGGGGGGATTGTGCCGCGAAACCCGATTCCTGTGGATGCTATCCCCGATATCGGTGACAACCAGCAGATTGTGGCTACGGAATGGATGGGACGTTCGCCTAAGGACATCCAAGATCAGATTACCTATCCGCTGACCACTTCATTGTTGGGTATACCGGGGGTGAAGACCATCCGCAGTTCGTCTATGTTCGGTATGTCGTTTATCTACATTATTTTTGAGGATGATATTGAGTTCTATTGGAGTCGTTCGCGCATTTTAGAGAAACTCAACTCGTTGCCTCCAGGCACTTTGCCCGAAAATGTGCAGCCTACGCTGGGGCCGGATGCTACAGCATTGGGACAAATCTATTGGTATACGCTGGAAGGGCGTGATCCTAAAACTGGGAAACCTGCCGGCGGCTGGAACGCTGAGGAATTGCGTACTATTCAGGACTTTTATGTCAAGTACTCTTTGTCTGCTGCCGAAGGTGTGTCCGAAGTAGCTTCAGCAGGAGGTTTTATCAAGGAGTATCAGATCGAGTTGAATCCGGATGCGATGTACTCGTTTAATGTGTCGGTGATGGATGTGATGAATGCTGTGAAGAAGAGTAACCTTGATATTGGTGCCGAAACAATGGAGGTGAATAAAGTGGAATACTTGATTCGTGGTCTTGGGTATGTGAAAAATGTGGCAGATATAGAGAATACGGTTGTTACCGTCCGTGAAGGGGTACCCGTACGTATTTCCGATATTGCCTTTGTGAATATCGGACCGGGGACGAGACGTGGCGGCTTGGACAAGGAAGGAGTAGAGGCTGTGGGGGGCGTGGTGATTGCCCGTTATGGCTCCAATCCTCTGGAAGTAATTAATAATGTGAAAGAAAAGATACATGAGATGGATGCCGGAATGCCGCAGAAAACATTGGCTGACGGGACGGTGTCGAAAGTGACTGTTGTCCCTTTCTACGACCGGACGGGATTGATAAAGGAGACCATCGGTACATTGGAGACGAGCCTTTCGCACGAGATATTGATCTGTATTATTGTCATCATTGTGTTGGTACTTAACTTGCGGGCATCGGTTGTAATAGCAAGTATGCTGCCTATTGCTGTATTGGCTACATTTATACTGATGCGATATACCGGTATCGAAGCAAATATCGTGGCGCTGTCCGGTATCGCGATTGCCATCGGGGTGATGGTAGATGTGGGGGTGGTATTTGTCGAGAGTATTATCCGGTACATGGAGATGCCGGAGAATAAGGGTATCACGCGGGGTAAACCATTTGTCGGACTGATCTATAAAGCTGTAAGCGAGGTGTCGGGAGCTATTGCTACGGCAATGATTACGACTATTGTCAGTTTCTTACCCGTATTTGCCATGCAGGCGCAAGAGGGGAAAATGTTCTCTCCACTGGCATATACAAAAACTTATGCATTGGCATCAGCTTTTGTGTTGGGATTAATTTTGCTGCCTACACTGGCTTATATCCTTTTTTCGGTGCGGATTGACTCGAGGTTGATCCGGCGCGTAATGAACTGTGTGCTTATAGCAGCGGGTATTGTTTTGTTCGCCGTATACGATAGTGTCCCTGCATTGGGACTGACGGCGGTTGGAATCAATAACTTGCTTGCATATCGTTGGAAGAATCCTAAGACAGGCAATTATGTTAATATCGGTATTGCCCTGTTGGTAGCTGTTTTCTATCTGTCCGAAGAGTGGCTGCCGATGGGACCGCAACGGGGACTGTCGGTAAATGTGCTGTTTGTAGCCGGTTGCGTTGCCATCATTCTGGTTTTACTTTGGATACTGGTCATTTTCTACGAGCGTATTTTGCGTTGGTGTCTGGCCAATCGTTGGAAGTTTATGATGATTCCTGCAGCAACCGTCGTTTGTGGTTTCCTCATCTGGCGGAGTATCGGGCAGGAATTTATGCCCAGCCTGAACGAAGGCTCTTTTCTATTGATGCCTACCAGTATGCCTCATACGGGTATTGAACAGAATCTAGATTATGTGGAGAAACTCGATAAGCGGCTGGCGGCCATTCCAGAAGTAGAAACTGCCATCGGTAAGTGGGGACGTGTAAATTCCGCTCTCGATCCGGCACCGGTCCAGATGTTTGAGAATACCATTAATTATCGTCCCGAATATATCATCGGAGAAGACGGAAAGCGTGCCCGTTTCCGTGTGAATTATGATGGTGCATTCCTGCTGAAAGGTGGAGGTACATATAATCCTGCCAATGGTTTCCGGCTTATCCCTGTCGATAGTCTGGTGCCTGATTCGCGTGGCGACTATTTCCGCCAGTGGCGTCCGGAGATTAAGAATGCAAATGATATCTGGCAACAGATTGTCAATGTTACCCATTTGCCGGGACTGACCTCTGCACCGAAACTGCAACCTATTGAGGCACGGCTCGTAATGCTTTCAACCGGTATGCGTGCACCGATGGGGGTGAAGGTATACGGTCCCACACTGGAGGATATAGAGCAGGGAGGTAAGGCGATTGAGCAGGCATTAAAGTCTGTACCGTCTGTCATTCCCTCGTCTGTGTTCTACGACCGGGCGGTAGGTGCTCCGTATCTTGAAATAAAGCTGAATCGTGAGTCAATGGCACGTTATGGCGTGGCGGTGGGCGATCTGCAGGAAGTGCTCAGTGCTGCTGTTGGTGGCATGGCGTTGACCCGTACTGTAGAGGGGCGCGAGCGCTTCCCCATCCGGTTACGTTATGCACGTGAGTTGCGTGATAGTCCGGAGGCTCTTTCCATGCTGCTTGTACCTACTGCTACCGGAATACAGGTACCTCTTAAAGAGTTGGCGGACATCGAATATTCCCGTGGTGCACAAATGATCCAGAGTGAGAACACTTTCCTGGTAGGTTATGTCATCTTCGATAAACTTTCAGGCCGTGCCGAAGTGGATGTGGTGAAGGAGGCGAGTAATCTGCTTGAGGCTAAAGTAAAAAGCGGTGAACTGGTTCTCCCCAAAGGTGTTTCTTATAAGTTTGCCGGTAATTATGAACAACAGCAACGTGCTACGGACCGGTTGATGATTGTTGTTCCGTTGGCTTTGCTCATTGTCCTGCTGGTACTCTATTTCCAGTTTCGTACGGTGACGGCCTCGCTGATTCATTTTTCGGGTGTATTCGTAGCTTTCGCTGGCGGTTTTATTCTCTTGTGGCTCTATGGGCAACCGTGGTTTATGAATTTCAGCATTGCGGGTGAAAACATGCGCGACCTCTTCCAGATGCATCCCATCAACCTGAGTGTAGCGGTCTGGGTAGGGTTCATTGCTCTCTTCGGTGTGGCCACGGATGATGGAGTATTGATGGGAACGTATATTCACCATGTTTTTCTGGAACGCGATCCCCGTACGAAATATGACATCCGTGAGGCGGTAGTAGAAGCCGGGCTGAAGCGTGTCCGTCCTGCTGCAATGACAACGGCGACAACACTGATCGCTCTGCTTCCCGTACTTACATCTACCGGAAAGGGAGCGGATATCATGGTACCGATGGCTATACCCACGTTTGGAGGAATGCTGATACAATCAATGACCATGTTTGTCGTCCCGGTATTACAATGCTGGTGGCGTGAGACTGTGGAGAGGAGACGTGAGAAGAAAAACGGAAGTGAAGTTTCTGAGCCGGTTACAGGCTCTCCCGGTATCTGATCTTCAGATGGGCATCCGGCATACTCCCTGATGGCTATCCGGGACATTCCCGGATATTTGGAATGTCCCCTCTGCCGGTCGTATGGGGCTGAAACCGTACTCATCATTATTATAAAGAATAACAGAATCAGAATCCGACAGTCTTCGATTCGTCTATCGGATTCACATAAAAACAATCAGATATGATAAACAAGAAACATATATCTTTACTCACCTTGGCGATATTCCTTTCGCTGAGTCATTTTGCCGTTTCGGCTTCGGCGCAGCCATCCGTTGTGGAGGTGCCTTCTGTTTCGGTGCAACCCTCTGTCGACAGCTTGTCCCACTATCTGGAACAGGCGGCACGCAGTAATCCGCAAGTCAATGCCGACTTCATGCTCTATAAAGCCTCTTTGGAGAAGATCCCTCAGGCCGGTGCTTTTGCCGATCCCGAATTGGAAATCGGTTTTTTCGTTAAACCTATGGAGACGCTGATGGGAAAGCAGATAGCCGACTTTACGTTGATGCAGATGTTTCCTTGGTTCGGCACTCGCAAGGCCGCCCGCAGTGAAGCTTCTGAGATGGCACGTATGGCTTACGAACAATTTCGTGATACACGTAATAATCTCTGGTATGAGGTTAAGGCCCAGTGGTATCAGCTTAGTAGCCTCAACGAGCAATATCACATTACGGAAGCTAATATCCGTCTTCTTTATCAACTCGAGCAGTTGGCACTGAACCGCTTTTCCGCTTCGTCGGCACAGGCAGCTCCCTCGTCGACTTCTGTAACGTCAGTTGCTTCGATGCCGCCTGCACTTTCTTCGGGGAGTGGCATGTCCGGTATGGGAGGAATGGGCAGCCCAGCGTCTGCGGGGACTCCAGGTGTTTCTGCCGGCAGCTCTTCCGGTAGAGACATGTCCGGCATGGGAGGCGGATCAATGGGAAACGTTGTTGTTGGTGGTATGTCCGATGTTCTCCGCATTCAAATGGAGCGTGCCGGATTGGAGGATAACCTTGCCAGTTTACTTTCTGCCCGGCTGACCGTTCAAGCCCGGTTCAACGCCTTGCTCAACCGTCCGTCCGATGCTTCTGTCTGTGTACCCGATTCTCTGACACAACGCTTCTACCGGATAGACGGACAGCTCCTGCTCGACAGCATCTTCACCCGTAATCCCATGCTTGCCATGCTCGAGGCAGAGGGAGAAGCCTATCGTGCCAAGGCAAAGATGGACCGTCGCATGAGTTATCCTATGATCGGTATCGGTCTGCAATACTCTGTGGTCAATAAAGTGGCCGATCCGATGGGAATGCCCGATATGAACGGTAAGGACATGGTGATGCCGATGGTCAAGGTAAGTCTTCCGCTGTTCCGCCGGAAATACAATGCCCGGCAGCGGGAGAGCCATAACTACCGGATGGCAAGCGAACTGAAACGTGACAATGTGCAGAACCAGTTGCAGGCTGAATACATTAACGTTCGCCAGCAGCTCGACGATGCCGCCCGTAAGGTGTCGCTTTACGAACGGCAGTATGCCCTCTCTCTTTCTACCTGGCAGTTGATGGTGCGTGAATTTACCGCCGGGCGTCAATCGCTGACCGATGTGATTCAGGTGGAGCGTCAGATGCTCGATTATAAACTGAAAAAGAGTGAGGCCGTAGCCGCTTATAATACTACGGTGGCAGCCATAGAAAAGCTGATAGCCGACTGAAAATAAATAGAACCACTAAAATAGTAATTGTATGAAAAAGATATCAGATATTCTTCGTAAGAAGCAAGTACTTTATCCCCTGATTGCCCTTGCCGGCTTTGTGCTGGGTTGGCTTTTGTTCAGCCCTTCATCTTCTCCGGAGTCTGCCGGGGGAACACATGCTGAAGCTCATAACCATGATATGCATGGAACGTCTCATGATCTGGTGCAGGACGAATCCGGTGTCTGGACCTGCTCCATGCATCCGCAGATTCGTCAGGACAAACCCGGCAAATGCCCTATCTGCGGTATGGACCTGATCCCTCTTAAGAAGAACGTTATTTCTGGAGGTGATGCTGTTTCCGATCCCGATGCCATCCGGCTCTCTGATGAGGCCATGGCTCTCGCCGATGTTCAGACTACCCGTGTCAGTCGCAGTAACCCCGTGAAGCAAGTCCGGCTGTACGGTAAGATTATTCCGGACGAACGTAGTCTGCAGTCGCAGACAGCTTATGTCGGCGGACGTATTGAACGGCTTGACATCGAGTTCACCGGCGAGACCGTACGTGCCGGGCAGACACTTGCTACTCTTTATTCGCCTGAACTTTTCACCGCCCAGCAGGAATTGCTCGAAGCGGTCCGTATGCAGCAACCCGCTCTTGTGCAGGCTGCCCGCGAGAAACTCCGCCTTTGGAACTTGACGGATGCCCAGATCGACGCTATCCAATATTCCGGCCAGGCGTCTCCTATGGTAGAGATTAAATCCAACACGAATGGGATCGTCATTGCCAAGCGGGTTAACCGGGGCGACTATGTTTCACAGGGGAGCATTCTTTTCGATATTGCCAACCTCTCCCGTGTGTGGGCTATGTTCGACGCTTTTGAGGTGGATTTACCTTTTCTTGCCAAAGGCGACCGGGTGGAGTTTACTCTTTCTGCCTTTCCCGGAAAGACGTATTCCGGGCGTATTTCATTCATCGATCCCATTCTTAATGCCACTACGCGCACGGCCCGGGTCCGCGTGGATGTAGCCAATCCCACTCTGGAGATGAAGCCCGAAATGTATGCTACTGCCCAGGTTGCTGCCCCTCTAAAGGGGTATAAAGACCGGATTGTTGTTCCGCAAACGGCTGTCCTCTGGACTGGCAAGCGTGCTGTGGTCTATGTGCGCCTGCCCGATACGGATACTCCCACCTTCCGGATGCGTGAAGTCACCCTTGGCCCCGCTCTTGGCGGAGCCTATGTGGTTCTCGACGGACTTTCCGATGATGAGGAGATTGTGACCAACGGAGTCTTCTCCATCGATGCCAGTGCACAACTCGAAGGCAAACGCTCAATGATGAACGAAGATACTCCGGGAACTGCTCCCATGACCGGACACCAAGGACACAGCATGTCCGGTATGTCTGGCAGTCATGCTGTCTCTCAGGAAAGTGAACACGTACTGTTTGCCGTCCGTGGTTCTTGCGATATGTGCAAGGAACGCATCGAAACAGCCGCTAAAGGTGTCTCCGGTGTCCGGTCCGCTCATTGGGACCGGGAGAAACAAATGATCCACTTGCAACTCGACCCGTCAGAAACATCGGCCGACGCCGTTGCCAAAGCCATTGCCGCAGCGGGCCATGATACGGATAAGTACAAGGCTGTCAAAGCGGTTTACGATACTCTGCCCGGCTGCTGCAAATATCGGGATGAGTAACGCTGTCACAGCGTAGGATAGTAGATAGGGGGATGTGTCAAAATTCACCACAGAGCAACACTAAGTTCTGCAGAGCGAACTTAATCTATTGATAACTAATGATGTTTATCTGTGTCAATCAGTGCAATCAGTGGTGAGCAGGAGTCTTGACACATCCTCTTTTTAGCAGCCTGCTCCTCATCCGGAAAGTAGAGGACCGTTACCGAACCTTTTCTTTTCCCGATTGTTGTACTTCAACAAACATCTTTCGGATGTGTACTATGCAATTGGATAGACAAGGGACTTATAAAATAGATTTAACTGTAAAACAACTCAGGACCATCTAAGTATTCATAATCATTACAGAATGGCTAAAAAACATCGTAAAGAGAGCCTTGATGCCCTTTTCAGGGAAAAGGTATTGTTGGAAATGCTGAAAATAGCAGGAGTTGGTATGTGGACATACAGTACCGAAACGGGAAGATTACGTTACATTGGATTCGCCGATACCATCCATCGGCACGACGAATTGCAGTATGTCGATCCAGCGGATTATCTGAAATTGATGAACGGTGAAGATCTGCAGACCGTCACTCAGTTTATGGCCGACATTCACGCCGGACGTCCTCCCCAGGAGGGAATCCGTTATAAGATTCATGGCAACGGAGAGGACTTTTATCTTGAAAATCATGTTGTGACCTGCCAACCGCTGGGCAATGGATTCTATTATCTGAAAGGATACGTCAAGAATATAACCGCACAGGTGATGGAAGCCAACCGTCTGTGTATAGAGAAGGAGCGCACCGAACAGGCGGACCGGTTGCGCTCAGCCTTTTTTGCCCACGTCAGCAGGGAGCTGCGGGGACCTCTCAACCGAATAGAGGAACTTGCGTCGCAGATGGTACATGCCGAAAGTGTAGAGGAGCGGGAAGAGTGTTTCCACCGGATACAGGAGAACAGGCGGATGGCGATGAAAATAGCAGATGCCCTGCATGCGGTGTCGCAACTTCCGGTCAGCACATACGAGCCTTACCATTCACCCATGCAGCTCTGTCTGATATACCGTGACTTGTTGATGGAGAACGGCTACAGCCATAATCCGGAAGACGGAGAGCAGGAGGAGAATGCAAACTTCCTGTCGTTACTCTTTTCTTGATCAGAGACTGATCGTATAAATTACCCCCGGTTGGAAATTACCCGAAGTGGGTTTCACCAGATATGTCCTTTTCAAACAGCGAAAGGCCCATCGCGCAAGCTATTACAGCAAACATTAACTTTTTCATACTTCTGTTGTTTTAGGTTATCATACATTGATTTTACTGTTTGAAAATTGAACATCTCTGATTATGCGGTAATAACAAAAGCCGTATGTGTTGGTTCTTGAATCCGGAAAAGAACTTAATTTTATTTACCGGATGCAGGCTGCTTTCATTTTATAAGCGTATTTTTGCAGGAATCAAAAGAGAGAGACATGCAGCAAATTAAAGTGATCGCATTCGATGCGGACGATACATTATGGGATAATCAGGTGTTTTACGACAAGGTTGAGAGTGAATTTTGCCATTTACTTGCCGGGTATGGAACGGCGGAAGAAATCTCGTCCCGCCTATTCGCCATAGAGATGGAGAATATGGATATCTATAAATACGGGGCTAAGCCGTTCACGCTCTCCATGGTGGAGGCTGCCGTGAAGATTAGCCGGAACCGGGTGCCTGCCGAAGTGATCGGACGCATCGTGGAGATGGGAAAAGAACTGTTGGAGATGCCTATCCGTCTGCTCGGCGGGGTGACGGAAGCGCTTGAGACACTGAAGGATGACTATAAACTGGTTGTAGCGACCAAAGGCGACCTGCTGGATCAGGAACGTAAACTGCAACGTTCGGGAATCTCCCATTATTTTGATCATACGGAGATCATGACCGACAAGGCACCGCAGGATTATCAGCGGCTGATCTCTTCACTGGACGTTGCTCCACAATCTTTTTTAATGGTGGGTAACTCGCTGAAATCGGACGTGCTTCCGGTATTGTCATTGGGTGGGCATGCCATTCATGTGCCGGCCGAAGCTATGTGGAAACACGAGGTGATCTCCGGGACGGAGCGAGAGTATTTGATGATTCATTCGTTGGCGGAATTGCCGGCAGTGCTGAGAGGATAAAGCAGAAAACGAGGTTGCACAAGAGAATGGCTTTGAAGAGTGGGCGGTGTACTTCCAAAGCCTTGGGGCGCATCAACACCCTGACATGGTTATTGTGCATCGCGCAGGAAAGGAGAGGGTTTCATAACTCACCACACAGGATTGCACAGATTTACACTAAACGATTTTTTTATCTGCTGATAACCAATACTGCTTATCTGTATACATCCGTGTAACCTGTGGTGAATACGAGTCTTGACACATCTCCTCATTTTGACCTTATAACAGGCAGGCGCAATAGAGATCGTTTTTATTCCTTTTTCAAGACGCTTGCCGGATTCAGGTGCATTACTTTATAAATCTTGTATGCCGTAACCAAAAAGATCAAAAGAGCCATCGTGAAGAACAACAGGATTCCCCAGCTCCAACTATATATGCTTTGCAGATTGCTTTTTTGTGCGATGCTTATCAACACCAATCGTACCAGCGGATAGATAATGACGAAGACAGAAAGATAAATAATCAAATAGATTTTGCCGAATAACAGGGCAATCACTCTCGGGGTGGCTCCGTTTATTTTTCGGATGGCCACTTCTTTTTGCCGATTTATCACATCCATGGAGATTCCGGAATAAATACTTAATATCAACAGGAGGATACTGACTATCGCCAACAACAGGGATGCTGTCTGCAAGAGTGCTACAGTTCCCATGACGGACTGTTTGGAATCACCCGTATTACGAATGTTAAGAGGCAATGTCTCGGGTACATAACGCCGGCAGATCTCCGTTATCTTTTCCAGGGCGACCGGAGTAATATCGGAATGGAGAGTTTTGAAGTAATAGGTGTAGGCTTGCGGGTTAACTAGAAAGACAGAACCGACTGAACTGCTCTGAGTATCTTCCCTGTTCAGTGCACGGTAAGTCCCGGCAATCCGGTATTCTTTGCCATCCAGCGTGACACTACCTGCTATACTATCCCTTTGCAATTGTTCTTTAAACTGTTCGCTTATATAAACAAAGCCTTGAGCATCCTTATCTACTAATTTTCCGGAGAACGGGATCTTGAAGAACTCAAAATAATGAGGCTCTGCTTGGATCATCATCACATTTCCTCTCGGCTTTCCGTCTTTCATATAGGTCATATAAGTATAAACATCGGCATCGAAGGTATTGAAGGCGGATGTCCGATCGGTTATCTCGGACAAAGACTGGATATCCGAAAGAATGGCATCCATGTTTTTCTGCATGCATATGGTATTGACCGATATTGAAATCACCCGGTTCTCTTCTTCCGTGCTCAAAGGACGGTACATTCCTTCAAACATCTCATTGAACAAAAGCGTTATGCCGAATACACCGCCTGTGAAAAGGATGGAGATCGCCAATTGTAGAGCAATCATGAAATTGCGGAACACGTGCCGCTTCTGTCTCTGCACGACCGAATGGAGGACACTCAACCGGCGTAACCGATAGATAGGATAAAGAATGGCGAGCATGCAGATCAACAACAAAGTGAGGTACAAACCTAACTGTGAACCATACAAGTCTACCAGGGAGAATGAGATCATGTCTTCCGGACGGATGTACGTATATGCCAGAGAGAGCGTGATTTCCGTCACGGCCAAGGACAGAAGGAAAGCGACAGATAGCATCCAGAAGATTTCGGCGAAAAGCAAGGCAAACAATCCTTTGATGTCCGAACCGATACATTTGCGAAGCACCAGTTCTCGTTGCCGGTTATAGAACATCTGGATAATGAATTTCAGAAAATTGATCAAACCAGACAATAAAATCAGCGAAGCTATAAACCGGGCGAGCAGAATGCTTATCGTTCTTTGAACACTGCTATTCTGTTCCGACTCCAGGGAGGCATATAAATAGATATCCTGGTCTCCATGCTTCCAGGTCAGGCCTTTTAACTGCTTATTCAGGCTTTCGGTCGTGGTTTGTCCGGTGAGACGTGATCTGATGCAGAGCGGAGTACGGGATTTTGCGGACAAGGGAAAATAACAATCGATTGTTTTCCCATGAGAATCTTTTTCTTCTGTCAAAGCAACATTGACAATTTTATACACCATAAGATCAGACGGGTTGGCAGCCTCTGTTTCCTGACGGATGACCTGGCCTATCGGATTTTCTTCTCCAAATGCTTTCCGGGCAAACGATCGGGAGACGATCACCTCGTCGGGAGCTGTTATCTCTTGATTGCCATACTTCAATTGGAGCGAATTATAGGTGAAATAATTGGATGATACATTTTGGAACGACACCAAAAACGGCAGTTCCCGTTGTTTTTTGTCGATGGCCGTAATCTCTTTTCCATTGCTATAAGAGGA
>OGXP01002314.1_pt1 | contig 12798 bp, 10 predicted proteins | sample 1576351 | NCBI WGS metagenome assembly OGXP01 (sample SAMEA3541517, study PRJEB24748) | human gut metagenome | biome: human gut; feature: human-associated habitat; material: faeces | place: China | collected 2012
CGACGGAACGGAAATCGTTTTCTGTTACAAGGGAGACATCTACAAAGTTTCCGCAAAAGGCGGTACGGCCACACAGCTCACCACGCAGGAGTCTTACGAATCGTCTCCCGTATGGTCGCCGGACGGCAAACAGATAGCGTTTGCCAGCGACAGGCAAGGAAATTTCGACGTATTCGTAATGCCGTCCGATGGCGGTGCGGCACAACGCCTGACCACCAACTCGACAGGAGAAATCCCTTCCGCATTCACGCCCGACGGCAAGTACATCCTTTTCTCCGCCGCCATACAGGACCCGGCCGGAAGTGCGCTCTTCCCCAGTCCTGCCATGACCGAGCTTTATAAAGTCCCCGCAACCGGCGGACGCACCGAACAGGTATTGGGCACTCCCGCCGAAGCCCTCTGCTTCGACAAAACGGGCGACATGTTTTTCTACCAAGACCAAAAAGGATTTGAAGACCAGTGGCGGAAGCACCACACCTCCTCCATTACACGCGACATATGGATGTACGACTGCCGTACAGAGAAGCACACCAACCTCACCCGCCACGCGGGCGAAGACCGCAACCCCGTCCTCTCGCCGGACGGACAGACCTTGTACTTCCTGAGCGAGCGCAACGGCGGTTCGTTCAATGTGTACTCCCTACAGCCGGCACACCCCGAAGCGGTAAAAGCGGTAAGCAGTTTCAAGACCCATCCCGTGCGCTTCCTCTCCATAAGCGGCAACGGAACATTGTGCTATGGTTACGACGGTGAAATATATACCCAGCAGGATGGCGCCGCCCCGCAAAAAGTACAAATAGAGATTATCCGCGACGACCGGCCCGATACAGCCCGCCTGACCTTTACCAACGGAGCCACCTCGGCAACCGTTTCGCCGGACGGCAAGCAAGTGGCATTCATCGCCCGTGGCGAAGTGTTCGTCACTTCGGCAGACTATGCCACAACCAAACAGATAACCCACACCCCTGCCGGTGAAAGCGGCCTGTCTTTCGCACCCGACAACCGCACGCTGGCTTATGCCAGTGAGCGCAACGGCAACTGGCAGTTGTATCTTGCCAAAATAGTCCGCAAGGAAGACCCCAACTTCCCGAACGCCACCATCGTAGAAGAAGAGGCTTTGTTGCCGTCAGCCACCGTTGAGCGTGCTTTCCCGCAATTCTCGCCCGACGGTAAAGAGCTGGCATTCATAGAAGACCGTACCCGCCTCATGGTGGTGAACCTTGATACGAAGAAAGTGCGCCAGATTACCGATGGCTCCACCTGGTACAGCACAGACGGCGGGTTCGACTATGCCTGGTCGCCGGACGGAAAATGGTTCACCCTCGAATTCATCGGCAACAGGCACGACCCGTATTCCGATATAGGTCTTGTCAGCGCACAGGGCAACAGCCCCATCATCAACCTGACCAACAGCGGCTACATGAGCGGTTCGCCCCGTTTTGCCCTCGACGGCAATGCCATTCTCTTCAAGACGGAGCGTTACGGCATGCGCGCTCATGCCTCATGGGGTTCGCAGGACGATGCCATGCTCGTTTTCCTCAATCAGGACGCCTACGACAAATACTGCCTGAGCAAGGAAGACTACGAACTGCGCAAGGAGCTGGAAGCCGAACAGAAAAAAGCGCAAAGCAAGGACACTGCCAAAGGTAAGAAAGGCAGCAAGAAAGATGCAGGACAAGAAAAAGCCGCGGACGATGACAAGGCTCAGGTAAAGGACATCACCGTAGAACTGAAAAACATGGAAGACCGCATGGTACGCCTCACCCCGAATTCCTCGGACATGGGCAGCGTCATCATCTCCAAAGACGGTGAGACCCTTTATTACTTTGCCGCCTTTGAAGGCGGTTACGACCTTTGGAAAATGGATCTCCGCAAGAAAGATACCCGGCTGCTTCACAAAATGGATGCCGGCTGGGCTTCCATGGAAATGGACAAAGACGGCAAGAACCTTTTCCTGCTGGGCGGCAAAACCATGCAGAAGATGAATATGGCATCCGATGAGCTGAAGCCTGTCACTTACCGGGCACAAGCCAAAATGGATTTGGCGGCGGAACGCGAATATATGTTCAACCATGTGTACAAACAGCAGAAGAAACGTTTCTACAACACCGATATGCACGGTGTAGACTGGGATGCCATGAGCGCCGCCTACCGCAAGTTCCTGCCTCACATAGACAATAACTACGACTTTGCCGAACTGTTGAGCGAATGGCTGGGCGAGCTGAACGTATCGCACACCGGCGGCCGTTACTACGCTTCCGGACAAAGCGAACCGACTGCCAGCCTGGGACTGCTTTTCGACTGGAATTACCGGGACAAAGGGATGCGCATTGCCGAAATCATAGAGAAAGGTCCGTTCGATAACGCCTCAACCAAAGCAAAGGCAGGCATCATCATTGAAAAGATTGACGGCACAGAGATTACCCCTGAAATGGATTACTACACATTATTGAATGATAAAGCCAAAAAGAAAACCCTCGTTTCACTCTACAACCCGCAAACCAAAGAACGCTGGGAAGAGGTGGTAATTCCGATAAGCGGCAGCGCGCTGAATACCCTGCTCTATACCCGCTGGGTGAAACAACGTGCGGCAGATGTGGACAGATGGTCCGGCGGACGGCTGGGATATGTTCATATCGAATCAATGGGCGATGACAGTTTCCGTTCCGTCTACTCGGACATTTTGGGCAAATACAACAACCGCGAGGGCATCGTCATCGACACCCGCTTCAATGGCGGCGGACGCCTGCACGAGGACATCGAAATTCTATTCAGCGGCCAGAAATACTTCACGCAAGTGGTTCGCGGCCGCGAAGCCTGCGACATGCCCAGCCGCCGCTGGAACAAGCCTTCCATTATGGTGACCTGCGAAGCCAACTATTCCAATGCACACGGCACACCGTGGGTGTACCGCCACCGGAATATCGGCAAACTGGTGGGTATGCCCGTTCCGGGAACCATGACAAGCGTATCCTGGGAGCGTCTGCAAGACCCGTCGCTCGTATTCGGCATCCCCGTAGTGGGTTACCGCCTGCCCGACGGCAGCTACCTGGAAAACAGCCAACTGGAACCGGACATCAAAGTGGCCAACTCGCCCGAAACCATCGTAAAGGGTGAAGATACCCAACTGAAAGTTGCCGTAGAAGAACTGCTGAAAGAGCTGGATAAATGATGATTTCTTTTAGGCACGGATTTCGCGGATTTCACGGAAAAAAACAAAGAAAATCTGTATTTTCCGTGTAATCCGTGCCTAAAAAGAAACAAATAGCAAGCGAATGTTAGTTTTGACACACCCTCTTTTTTGTATAACAATATGTCGGGGCTTCCGGCAGCTCCTTTTCAATCGCCCATATCATTCAGATGTATCTCCAATGCCTTCACCGAGATATAAATCTCATACACCGAAATTGCCAGCGAGATAATCAGCAGCACCAATGCCAGGCCGAAGATATAGACCGATACCAGATGAAGCCGGATATAGATAAAGAACATGCTGACCACACACAGCAGCAGGCTTGCTATGCCGGTTACCTGCATAGCCCGCGTCAGGTAAAGCCGTTGCCGCAGATTGGCAATCTGTGCGGCCGTCACCGACGAATGACTCTTCTGATGTTGCTCTTTCAAAGCACGTACAAGACCGGCATAGGACAGAAAACGGTTGGTATATGCCAACATTATCAAAGATATTGCCGAGAACAGCAAAGCGGGGGTAGTTAAATCAATTTCCATAAAACGTTTTTCTTCATTCTTTTAAAACCTGCAAAGGTAAGCAATAAAACCGAAAAGGAAAATAGCCTTCCCTATCTAACTTTTTTCCATTACCTTTGTTCCCAAGAAAAGACCTAATTCATCAAAGCCTATGTTCACAGACTTGCTCAATTCCTCTTATTTCGCCCTGTTCCTCATCGTAGCCCTCGGCTTCATGTTGGGAAGGATTAAAATCAAAGGATTGTCACTCGACGTATCCGCCGTTATTTTCATCGCCCTGCTATTCGGGCATTTCGGCGTCATCATCCCCAAGGAGCTGGGTAACTTCGGACTCGTACTGTTCATCTTCACCATCGGCATACAGGCGGGACCCGGCTTCTTCGACTCTTTTCGGAGCAAAGGGAAGACCCTCATCATCATCACCCTGCTCATTATCTGCTCCGCCGCCCTTACGGCAACGGGACTGAAATATGCCTTCGACATCGACACGCCGAGCGTGGTGGGACTCATAGCCGGAGCGCTTACCAGTACGCCGGGACTTGCCGTTGCCATCGACAGCACCCACTCGCCGCTGGCATCCATTGCCTACGGTATCGCCTATCCGTTCGGAGTAATCGGCGTTATCCTGTTTGTGAAACTGCTGCCCCGCATCATGCACATCGACCTCGACCGGGAAGCCCGCCGCCTGGAGACAGAGCGCCGCGGACAGTTTCCCGAATTGCTCACCTGCATCTACCGTGTCACGAACCCCGTAGTTTTCGGACGCAGCCTGATGCAAATCAATGCCCGTGCCATAACCGGTGCTGTAATCTCCCGCCACAAGCACGGCGAGCAAATCTCCATCCCCACCGCACACACCGTACTCCGTGAAAACGACTACATACAAGCAGTGGGCAGTGACGAAGCCCTGAACCAGCTTGCCACCCTGGTGGGCGAACGCGAGGAAGGGGAACTCCCGCTCAGCCACACCCAAGAGATAGAATCCCTGCTGCTGACCAAAAAGGATATGATAAACAAGCAACTGGGCGACCTGAACCTGATGAAGAATTTCGGCTGTACCGTAACGCGTGTCCGCCGAAGCGGAATAGACCTTGCCCCCTCGCCCGACCTCGCGCTGAAATTCGGCGACAAGCTGACGGTGGTAGGCGAAAAGGAAGGACTGAAAGGACTGGCGCGCCTCTTGGGCAATAATGCCAAAAAACTGTCCGATACCGATTTCTTCCCGATTGCAATGGGTATTGTGCTCGGAGTGCTGTTCGGCAAACTGAATATATCCTTTCCCGGCGGTTTGTCGTTCTCACCGGGACTGACGGGCGGTATCCTGATAGTGGCCCTGTTCCTCAGCGCAATAGGCAAGACGGGGCCTGTCATCTGGTCGATGTCGGGCCCTGCCAACCAACTGCTGCGACAGTTGGGACTGCTGCTGTTCCTCGCCGAAGTAGGTACGTCGGCAGGAAAGAACCTGGTTGCCACCTTCCAGGAAAGCGGCTGGCTGCTGTTCGGAGTAGGCGCAGCCATTACCCTGGTTCCCATGCTGATAGCCGTGATTGTGGGCAGGATGGTGTTTAAAATCAGTATTCTCGACCTCTTGGGAACCATTACCGGCGGCATGACAAGTACCCCCGGTCTGGCGGCCGCCGATTCCATGACCGACAGTAATATTCCGAGCGTGGCATACGCAACGGTCTACCCCATTGCAATGGTATTCCTCATACTGTCCATTCAAATCATAGCTACAATGATTTAAGACAATGAAAGCACTGGATAAAGAAACAGCTATTGCCCGGATGAATACGTTCGGGCGCAACGGTACGCCTTTCCTGTTTGTTATCGACTACATGCAGGAACATTCGTACGTAGAACCTCTCGACGGGATAGATGCGTCCGTATGCCTCTACCAGTTCAGAGGAACAGGCAATGCACCTGATGCCGGTGCCCGGTATGCCGGAACGATAGACTGGGAATTCACACCGCCCGCTCCCGCCGACTATCGCCGTTCTTTCGATACCGTGAGGCGCAACCTGCTGGGCGGCAACAGCTACCTGACCAATCTGACATGCAAAGTGCCGCTCCGCACCAACCTGACGCTGAAAGATGTGTTCCTGCATTCACACGCCCTGTACAAACTCTGGCTGAAAGACCGGTTCGTCTGCTTCTCGCCCGAAATCTTCGTCCGCATGGAAGAGGGCAGGATAAAATCCTTCCCGATGAAAGGCACGATTGACGCCACCCTGCCCCATGCCGAATCAATCCTGCTGGACGATGCCAAAGAAGCTGCCGAACATGCCACGATTGTAGACTTGATACGCAACGACCTCAGCATGGTTTCCGAACATGTCACCGTAGCGTCCTACCGCTACATAGACCGCCTGCAGACCAACAAAGGGCCTATCCTGCAAACAAGCTCCGAAATATGCGGCATGCTGCCCGGTGATTACACAAAGCGCCTCGGCGATATTCTGTTCAGCCTGCTGCCCGCCGGCTCCATTACCGGCGCTCCCAAACCGCGTACCATGCAAATCATTGCCGAAGCGGAAGGCTACGAACGGGGATTCTACACCGGAGTCATGGGCTGCTACACCGACGGACGGCTGGACAGCGCCGTCATGATACGCTTCATCGAGCAGGAAGACGGACAGCTCTATTTTAAAGCCGGCGGCGGCATCACCGCCCAAAGCCGTTGGGAAAGCGAATACAACGAAGTAATACAGAAAATATATGTGCCGATTTATTGAAACCATACGGGTGGATTGCGGAGAAGTGCGCAACACGGCTTACCATGAACGGAGAATGAACGATACCCGTACGCACTTCTGGCCTGAAAGCCCCGCTCTGCAACTGGCCGGCTACCTGCCCGCCATTCCCGGAAGCGGCGTACACAAGTTGCGTATAGTGTACGGGCAAAACGGCATCGAGGAAGTGACCTGTACCCCTTATATCCTGCGCCCCGTCCGTTCACTGGCACTGATACAGGCCGACGACATCGACTACGCCTGCAAAAGCACCGACCGCAGTGCGCTCAACCGGTTGTTTGCCCGGCGCGGCGCGTATGATGATATTCTGATTGTACGCCGGCATCTGCTCACCGATACCAGCATCGCCAACATCGCCCTCTATGACGGCAGCCATTGGCATACTCCGCAACATCCTCTGCTGAAAGGGACCAAACGTGCCGAACTGCTGGACAAAGGTATTCTTACGGAAAAGGACATACGCATGGAAGAACTTCCGGCTTATTCCACCGTCCGCCTGTTCAATGCAATGATAGACTGGGGCGAAGTGGAACTGCCCGCCGATTGCCTGCATCCGGTATTCTGAAAAGCACGAATGTGGAGCCAACAGTTTCCATTTCCCAAAGATTTGTCTTACTTTTGCAAGCGGAGTATAAAGTCATCCGCTACCGTAACTTAACAAATACAACTATGCGTTATACCGTTTCCGCTCCCGATGTACCGATGCATGCCGCTATCCGGCTGCCGGCATCCAAAAGTATCAGTAACCGTGCGCTTATCCTGCACGCCCTTGCCCATGGCAGGCAGGCACTCTGCAATCTGAGCGATTGCGACGATACCCGCGTCATGGTGCGTGCGCTGCAAGGCAACCCCGAACATATAGACATCATGGCGGCAGGGACGGCCATGCGTTTTCTCACCGCCTACCTCAGCGTAACGCCCGGTGTCCGTATCATTACCGGAACGCAACGTATGCAGCAGCGGCCCATCCGTATTCTGACAGACGCCCTGCGCCAGCTCGGTGCAAACATCGAGTATGCAGGCAATGAGGGCTTCCCGCCCCTGCGCATCACCGGTTCGGAATTGCAAGGCTGTGAAATATCACTTGCCGGAAACGTGAGTTCACAATATATATCCGCCCTGCTGATGATAGGAGCTGTTCTTCCCAAAGGGCTGCACCTGCATCTTACGGGCTGTATCATTTCCCGTCCCTACATCGACCTCACCCTCAAGCTCATACGGGACTTCGGCGGATGTGCCGAATGGAGTTCCGAAAACAGTATCACTGTATATCCCGGCGGTTACCGGGATGTTCCGTTCACTGTAGAGAGCGACTGGAGCGCGGCATCCTACTGGTATCAGATATTGGCGCTGAGGGGGAATGAAGAACGGAAAACGGGGAGTGGAGAGTCACTGAAAGGGAATGAAGAGGAAACGGTAGAGTTGCTCGGACTGTTCCCCCACAGTTATCAGGGTGACAGCCGCGGTGCGGAGATTTTCTCCCGCCTGGGCGTACACACCGAATACACGGACAAGGGGGTGCGGCTCACGCTCGCGGGGACGCCCGTTGACCGTCTCGAAGAAGATATGGTAGATATTCCCGACCTTGCGCAGACCTTTGTCGTCACTTGCTGCCTGATGAATATCCCTTTCCGCTTCACCGGCCTGCAAAGCCTCAAAATCAAGGAGACCGACCGCATCACCGCCCTTATCGCCGAACTGCGCAAATTAGGCTATGCGGTACGTTCCGAGCAGGACAGCATCCTGCTGTGGGAGGGTGAACGCTGCCCTGCCGAAAGCGCTCCCGTTATCGCCACCTACGAAGATCACCGCATGGCAATGGCATTTGCCCCCGCCTGCATCGCACTGCCGCAGATAAGGATTGACGAGCCCCAGGTAGTATCCAAATCCTATCCGGGCTATTGGGAAGATTTGAAGCAAGCAGGCTTTACCATCTGTCACTAACATCGCCCGACGCTCCGCTGCGGACAGCCTGATTGCATGACGGCCGAAAAGCATTCCGGCACACTTTCTTTTTGCCTGTTCAAAAGCGGGCAGATACGAAAACAATGTGTATCTTTGTCCGTTCTATTGTATAAGGACACTTTTTTTCAAGGAAAGAGAACGTATGTGGATACTGATTATTAGCCTGATTGCCCTTGCCGTCGTAGCTGCCATAGCCGGAACCGTACGCAACCGCAGACTCCAGAAGAAAATTGATAATGGCGAACTGGACGCTATGCCCGAAGTGCAGGAAGTGGATGCGGAATGTTGCGGACAGCACGAGGTATGCGAAAAAGAGAGCCTGCTCGCCGCCGTCAGCAAGAAGATAGAATACTATGACGACGAGGAGCTGGACAAATACATCGGAACCGCTCCCGACGAGTATACGCCCGAACAGGAAGATGAGTTCCGTGATGTGTTCTACACCATGCAGTCGGAAGACGTGGCAGGGTGGGTGCGCAGCCTGCAACTGCGCGGCATTGCACTGCCCGACAATATAAAAGACGAAGTATTCCTGATTGTAGGAGAAAGAAGAAATAATCACTAACCCCCGCCGCATGGAACTTTTACAATATACATTCTTTCAACATGCCCTTATCGGCAGTCTGCTGGCAAGCATTGTCTGCGGAATTATCGGTACGTACATCGTCACCCGAAGGCTGGTTTTTATCAGCGGCGGACTGACGCATGCCTCTTTCGGCGGTATAGGCCTGGGACTGTATGCGGGGATTTCACCGATTCTGTCGGCAGCGGTCTTTTCCGTACTGTCGGCATTCGGCGTGGAATGGCTCAGCAAACGGAAAGACATGCGCGAGGACTCTGCCATTGCGGTATTCTGGACACTGGGAATGGCATTGGGCATCATATTCACATTCCTGTCTCCCGGATTTGCACCCGACCTCTCCGCCTACCTGTTCGGGAATATCCTGACTATTACGTTTGGCGACATCGCCCTGCTGGGCGGACTGGCAGCACTGCTCATCCTGTTCTTCTCGTTTTTCCTGCATCCGATAATCTATGTGGCATTCGACCGCGAATTCGCCCGCTCGCAAGGAATACCCGTACAGACCTTTGAATATGTACTGATGATGTTCATTGCACTGACTATCGTAGCCTGCCTGCGTATGGTGGGCATCGTGCTGGTCATCTCATTGCTGACAATCCCGCAGATGACTGCCAATCTCTTTTCGCATAGGTTTCACCGCATCATCTGGCTGTCTGTGGGCATCGGTTACCTCAGTTGCCTGGGCGGACTGCTCATTTCATACTATCTCAATGTTCCTTCGGGAGCAGCCATCATCTTCTTCTCCATTATTATTTATGCAATCTGTAAAGGGGGAAAAAGTTTTTGGTTAATTCTGAAAAACTTCTATTAGTGCCTTATACAAAAGACTTTGTGAGAATTACCCAATTTTAAGGAAATGAACCACTTTTTAGCTGGCTGAACATTTCGGTGTCACTCCAATAGCCCACCGACTATTTGTTACTGGCCTTTAACTGTAGTTTCCAAGATTCTGTTTCTTCTACGTTGTTATTGGTTTTAATGCTGTTTGCAAATGGTAATATAACATATTTCCAGTCTTCTGTAATAAGGATAGAACCATTACTCTTTGATTCTAGTATGCCCCAATCATCAACAATTCGAACACTTTTGTAGATATTTCCGATGTTTTCGAGAGGAATGATAGAATTGGGGTCAAAACTTATCTGCATATTTTTCAGTGGTAACTTCTTTATATCTTGGGTAAATAATTTAGTTAACTGCTTTTTCTTTATTGTCTGTATTGAATCACGTTGATTTTCAAATCTTACAATATTGTTATAATCATATAATGCCTTTCTTTGTTGTATATGCTTTTCTTTGTCTGTAGGAATAACAACACCATAAGCCTTTTGGATTAAGTATCCCAAATCTGAATTTCCATCTATCTGTTTACGCCATTCACTCGTACTTTGATCAAGAAGATACCCCATTATCGCCCCTGAAAAGTATGCAAAACTTCTGACTAAATTTTCTTTCTTTGCATAAGATTCCATTTCTTTATCAAGTATATGAAGATACATGGAATCCGACGAAACAGATAATTTTATTCCTGTATATTGTGCCAAACCTTCCTGAATCTCAAAAGCCGTTTCATCTGAATAGTATTTGCTGAATTTTTGTTGTCTTTGCTTTCTGAATGTAAGAGCATCACAGATGGCAATTTTTCGTAATGAGGAATCTGTTGTTTTACAGGCAGATAAAAATGCATTCCATTCCAATTTAAGGAGAATTCTGGCATCTTTAGCATCCATGTGAGTATTATTATAGGCTCTTGGAACATGACCGAGAAAATCTTGCCAATAATGGAATATTTCATGGCAAAACAATATATTACGGTTTATGACACCAACAGGTATTGGAAGTGCTATCATCACCCATTGTTGCCCAAATACATTTATTGTGGAATTGGCGATGTTCTTATTGACTGGAAATTTTCCAATAAACACTTCCCCACATGCTTGAAGTTGTCCTTGTGAATCCTTTTGGTTACTCCACAAATCACGTTTCTTGTTTATACATAAAATTGGTGTATACAAATTGACTCCCCATAGTTTCCCATTATCTTTATCGCATAGAGTCTTGATATTGTTGAATATGTTTGAGAACTCAACGCAAGAAGCGGAATTCCCACTGTCGTTTTTATCTTGAGCTAACAGTGTATGGCAAACTATCAATATGAGGAATGATATTAGGAATTTTTTCTTCATGATTATTTTGATATTGCTTTGAATAAACAAAAGTACATAAAAAGTATGTTTTTTACACTGGCATAATAAAGAAATCATTTTTCTAAAAATCAGAGTGGCTGTCGTACAGACTTACAGATTTACTGACTGCATTACGTCAGTATCTCACTCAACTTTACGAGAGGTATTTGGATTTGGCGATGTCGGTAGCATTCAGCGAAAAGAAGATGCTTGTTTTCTCTTTTCTTAGGTATAGTCTTTCAAGAACGGCATTGCGTACCCGTTCTGCTCCGAATGTGCCGATGCTGCGGTCTTTGCCGACACGTTTCAGGAAATTGGCGCAATCCTTGTTAAAAGCCTTTAGCAGTGTCTCATACTCACTTCCGACCCCTTGGTAGGCATTGCGCACCATTTCAGCCGTTACGTATGCTCCACGGAGGGATATGCGCTGATAGTGCTTGATGATTTGCACCTTGATTTTATCCAAAGCCAAATTGATGTTCCGTGCTTCGGCACTCTTGCCTTTCGTCCGGTTGCCTTTCGCATCCTAAAGGGGCTTCGGAATGGTCTGCTTGCAACTGAACTATGCCACAGTACCGTTGATTGTCACTCGTCCCATGATAGGGACAATACCGTCTTTCTCCTTGCTGCCGTCCACGTAGAACAGCACTTTGAATGTACTTCTTGCCATACTCGTTTTTTGCTTGCAAAGTTAAATATCAACGAGTTAGACCTTGATACGCAAATCGGTGACAAACGGTGCAATAGCATCTCTCATGTGTTAAATCTTACTCTTTCACGGGTAATGATTTGCAAACCGTTCTTCTTAAATCCGCTTTTTCTTGCGTTTTCTGTTTTTCGGCTTGTCATCATTTTACACCGTAACAACACTGATATTAAGTCATTTAGCGTCATTTCTCCCATTTTTTTGAGGTTATTCCAGAGGTTTCCATTATCTTTGCAGAAAAATACAAAATAATGGAAATCAAGATTCAGTCATTAGACCAGATTCATGAAGCCGCCCACCGGTTCGTCGAGGCAATGGGCGACAATACCGTGTTTGCTTTTTACGGCAAAATGGGAGCCGGCAAGACCACCTTTATCAAGGCGGTTTGCGAAGAGCTCGGCGTATCCGATGTCATTACCTCCCCTACTTTCGCCATCGTAAACGAATACCGTTCCGAAATTGCCGGAGAGTTGATTTACCACTTCGATTTCTACCGGATCAAGAAACTGGAAGAGGTGTACGATATGGGATACGAAGATTATCTGTACAGCGGTGCGCTCTGCTTTATCGAATGGCCGGAACTGATTGAAGAGCTGCTGCCGGGAAATACCGTGAAAGTCACTATCGAAGAGATAGAAAACGGTGAACGGGAAGTTACACTGCAACCGCTGGATTAGTACCGGCCGTTAATCATCAACCGCTAATCGCACTACATGAGCCAGTACATCGTTCAGGGTATCTTTGCCGTTGCGGGAATTATCTCCCTGCTGGCTGCAATCTTAGATTGGGATTGGTTCTTTACCGCCCAGAACACGCAGTTTGTCGTACGGAATGTAGGCCGCCGGCAAGCACGCTGGTTTTACGGGGTATTGGGAATGATACTTATCGGCACGGCGG
>OGXP01002324.1_pt1 | contig 12728 bp, 9 predicted proteins | sample 1576351 | NCBI WGS metagenome assembly OGXP01 (sample SAMEA3541517, study PRJEB24748) | human gut metagenome | biome: human gut; feature: human-associated habitat; material: faeces | place: China | collected 2012
TCCTTTTTCTCCCATAACACCAAGTTTAATTAAAAATGGAATAGGAGTTCCCTCTTCAAGAATATAATTTTTTGTTTTATTGTGTTCAAGAGAAGTTATTTCTCTTGTCTTTTTTGTAGTTTTAATCGTAAAATCATTTTTTCCTTTAAGAATTTGATAATCTCCCTCAGTTGTAAATATCATAAACTGTTTAAAATTATCAAGAAGTTCTTTTAATTTTTCAATACTTTCTTCCATAGTTAAATTTGAATGGTATGCTTTATTATTCTGGAACTGTTCAAACTGAAAAAAGAAATTATTTTTTATAAGAAGCGGTTTTATATTAACCTTTGAATATGGATAATTTCCTTTCATATTTGATACAACACCTTTTACAAGAATTTTCTTTTGGAAAATATCCTGTAATAATTTTTCTGTGTTTTCTCTGTTATATTTCATTACCTGTTCTCCTTTTTGATATTTTTACTGCTCTGCCACAGGAATCTGGATTTCTGTTATAAATTCATTTTCATTTTCTGTTATATGGATTTCAATATGATAAATTTCATGTATATCCCCTGTGACAGTGAGATTATTTTCTTCTATATATTTTTTTAAAATATTATAATATTTGTAACTTTCATCATATTTTCCTTTAAAAACTATTGTAAGAAAATACCCCTCAGGAATTATCTCACCTTTCACATCGTTTATTATAAAACTTTCTGAGAATGTTAAATATTCTCCTTTAAAGAAATTTTCTTTTGAAAGAGTTGCCCCAATTTCATTATTTGTTAAAATAAAATCGTTATCATACTCTGTTTTTTCATTTAAAATTTTAAGTTCAAAATCTATCTCCCAATCCTGCTTGAAATTTCCCTTTGAACGAAGAAATTTTCTTTTGGGAATAAATTTTAAAATCGGCTTATTAAAATCTTTAAAAGTTTTAAAAAATTCAATGTTTTCAAGTTTGCTTGTAAGTTCTTCTTTTAGTTCTGTAAGTTTTTTTATTTTATCTTCAACTTTTTCAAGCTGAAATTCTATTATATCATTTGCAGAATTTATATTTCTTTCATCTAAGAATTCCTTTATATCTTCAAGTCCTACACCAATATTTCTAAGGTTTCTTATATTATTAAGCTTCCAAATCTGCTTTTTAGAATAATACCTGTATCCGTTTTCACCTGTAAAATCCGGAGACATAAGCCCTATTTTATCATAATACCTTAAAATATCTGTACTGATTTTATAAAGCCTGCTTATTTCCCCAATCCTGTAATATTTTTCTCTGGGAGATTTAGCCATTTTTCCCTCCTAAAATACTTTGTCATTGTTAATTTTACCACAAAATTCAAACAATTAATAATATTTTTCGTGATATAATAATAAAAAAACAAAGAGAGGTTGAATTTATGAAAGAAAAAGATTTTTTCCCGTTATTTATAAATATAAAAAATAAAAAAGTTCTCATTATAGGAGCTGGGAAAATTGCATACAGAAAGACTGAAACACTTTTAAAATATGGTGCAGATATCTTAGTTGTCACAAAAGAAATAAAAGAAGAGGGATTTAAAGATTTAAAAAATATAAATATTAAAATTGGAGAATTTTCAGAAAATCTTCTTGAAAATATTTTTATGGTCATATGTGCCACAGACAATAAAGAGCTTAATGAAAAAATTTATAAAATCTGTGATGAAAAAAATATTCTTGTAAATAATATTACATCAAAAACAGATATGAACTGCCGTTTTGGAAGTATTATTAATAATGAAGAATATATATTAGGAATTTCTGCAAAAGGAAATCCTAAAAAAGCAAAAGAACTTCGTGAAAAACTAGAAAAAATTTTATAATTTTTTTCTTTTTCTATTGACATTAGAATTATTCCAAAGTTTATAATATCTACATAGGGAGGTTGATATTATGATCTGGAAAAATTCAGCAGAAATATCATTGTGGAAACTTCTTTTCAGAGACAGGGATACTTAGAGTATATCATTCTTTAAAAAGCAGAATAAAAAATAAAAGGAGAATGGTATATTATGGCAAAATTAGATTTAGGCAGGGACAGTCTTACAAAAATTATATTAAAATATGGTATTCCGTCAATATTCACAATGTGGATATACTCACTCTATACAATAGTTGATGGTATTTTTATTGGAAAATATCTTGGAGCAAAAGAAATAGCAGCAGTAAATATAGTAATGCCCTATGTAAATATTTCTTTTGCACTTGGAATTATGATTGCTGTCGGAGGGGGAACTATTATTGCTATCCGTCTTGGAGAGGGAAATTTAAAAGAAGCAAATAGAATATACAGTCTTTCTACACAATTATTTATGGTGCTTGGAGGGCTTTTAGGAACACTTGGAGTATTTTTTCCAAGACAGATGGTAAGAATTCTTGGGGCAAATGATGTTATAGTTGATTCTGCAGAAAAATATCTTTTCATCATCTCATTTTTTACTCTTTTCTATCTTTTGTCTTATGGATTTGAAATTTTTATAAGAATAGAGGGAAATCCTGCATACTCGATGCTGTGTAATGGGGCAGGTGCAGTTATAAATATTGTTCTTGACTATATTTTTATAGTTCATCTTCACTGGGGAATAGCCGGTGCAGCTCTTGCAACAGGAATGGCTCAGCTTGGAACAGCACTTTCTCTTGGAGGATATCTGGCATTTAAAGCTAAAAAACTTAAATTCAGATTTACAAAATTTGATTTCAAAGCAATGGGAACTTTGTGCTTTAACGGTTCTTCAGAATTTCTTACAGAAATTGCAACAGGAATTGTTATCATGGCATTTAATATAAATATTATGAGAATGATAGGTGAAAAGGGAGTATCTGCTTTTGGTATTATCGGATATATTTCTACCCTTGTCACTATGACAATGATAGGATTTTCACAAGGACTTCAGCCTATTATAAGTTATAACTACGGAGCTGAAAAATATGACAGAATTAAAAAAGTTTTAAAAATAGGAATAACGACTGTTACTGTTCTTGGAATAATGTTTTATCTTACAATAAATTTCTTTGCTAAAGATATTATTTCTATGTTTGTAAAAAATGACCAGAATCTTTTTATGATTACGAGAGAAGCTGTAAGAATTTATAGTTTTACATATATTTTAATGGGAATAAATATAATTATAAGTGCATACTTTACAGCAATAGAAGATGCTTTAATTTCAGCAGTTTTAAGTATATTAAGAGGAATTATTTTTATAAACACACTTCTTTACCTGCTTCCTCTTGTTTTTGAAAGCAGAGGAATATGGCTTTCTGCTCCGGCAAATGAAATTATAACTTTAATTTTCTCTTTTGTAATTTTTTCTACCATTGGAATTAAAAGAATAAATGAAAAAGCTGTTATTGAAGTAAAATAAAGTATTGACAAATCGATAGAATAAGGTATAATTATTTTAGAACATATAATTAATGTAAATCTTCAGGGCAGGGTGAGCTTAAAAGCAACTCCCGACCGGTGGTGACAGTCCACGAGAGTTTTTAAAACTTTGAATCGGTGTAATTCCGATACCGACAGTACAGTCTGGATGGAAGAAGTCTTGCATAATCATATAGATTTTTAAGTAAGAGAGTGTTTAAAATTATTTATTCTAATTTGTAATTTTAGTTTTAAACAGGCTCATCATAACCTAAATGATTAAAGATACCTTGCAATTTTAAGCCCGAAGAATTAATCTTCGGGTTTTTTTATGTCCTGTGATTAAAAAATAGGAGGAAAAAATGAGAGTATTAGAAGGAAATTTCAGTGGTAAAGGATTAAAAGTAGGAATTGTTGCAGGAAGATTTAATGAATTTATTACTTCAAAACTTATAGGAGGAGCTGTTGATGCTCTTAGAAGACATGAAGTTAATGATGATGATATAGATTTAGCATGGGTTCCAGGAGCATTTGAAATTCCGTTAGTTGTTAAAAAAATGGCTGAAAGCGGAAAATATGATGCAGTTATAGCTTTAGGAGCTGTAATAAAAGGAGCTACTCCACACTTTGATTATGTTTGTGCAGAAGTTTCAAAAGGTGTTGCACAAATAGGACTTCAAACAGGAATACCTGTAATGTTTGGTGTTCTTACTACAAATAACATTGAAGAAGCTATTGAAAGAGCTGGAACAAAAGCTGGAAATAAAGGATTTGATGTTGCTAACGGTGCTATTGAAATGTGTAATCTTCTAAAAGGAATGTAATTATCATGGACGAAAAATATATGGATTTAGCCCTTGAACTTGCTGAAAAAGGAAGAGGTTATGTAAATCCAAATCCAATGGTTGGAGCTGTTGTTGTAAAAGATGGTGAAATTGTGGGAAAAGGGTGGCATAAATTTTACGGCGGACCTCATGCAGAGGTTTATGCTCTTGATGAAGCTGGAGAAAAAGCAGAGGGAGCAACTATTTATGTTACACTTGAGCCGTGTTCACACTTTGGAAAAACACCTCCTTGTGCAGAAAAAATAAAAAAAATGAAAATAAAAAAATGTGTCATAGCCTGCCTTGACCCAAATCCAATTGTAGCTGGAAGAGGGAAAAAAATTCTTGAAGAAGCAGGAATTGAAGTTGTAGTCGGTGTAAGAGAAAAAGAAGCAAAAGAACTTAACAAAGTTTTTATGAAATATATAACAGAAAAAAATCCTTATCTTTTCTTAAAATGTGCCATAACTCTTGATGGAAAAATTGCTACAAATGAAAGAGATTCAAAATGGATTACAAATGAAAAAGCAAGAGAAAAAGTGCAGTTTCTCCGTCATGAATATATGGGTATAATGTTTGGAATAAATACTCTTATAAATGACAATCCAAGACTTACTGCAAGAATTGAAAATGGAATAAATCCATTTAGAATTGTAGTTGATCCACATCTTTGCACACCTCTTGAAAGTAATTTTGTAAATATGGCTGATGACAATAAAAGCATAATTATAACATCAAAAGAAAATGAAAAAAATGACAAAATAAAAGAATTTGAAAATAAAAATGTAAAAATCATTTACATGGAAGGATTTGATTTTTCTGTTCACGAAATCCTAAAAAAAATAGGAGAATTAAAAATTGATTCTGTTCTTCTTGAGGGAGGTTCATACCTGATTTCAAAAGCCTTTAAAGAAAACAGAATTGACGGCGGAGAAATATTTATTGCTCCAAAAATTTTAGGAGGGGGACTTCCATTTATAGATGGTTTTGATTTCAAAGAGATAAAAGACTGTTTTCATTTAGAAAATGTAAAATTTAATGTCTATGATGATAATATCTCTGTGGAATTTCACAAATAAAGCGGGGTGATTAAAATTTTCACAGGACTCGTAGAGGAAATGGGACAGGTTCTTTCTATAAAAAACGGTGAAAAATCTGTTCAGTTAAAAATTAAATGTGAAAAAGTCTTAAAAAATGCTAAAATAGGAGATAGTATTGCAACAAACGGAACTTGCCTTACTGCCATTGAAATAGGTAAAGATTATTTTGTTGCAGACTGTATGCATGAGACAGTAAAAAGAACAAATCTTGCAAGACTAAAAACAGGAAATCTTGTAAATCTTGAAAAATCAATTTCCCTTTCAACTCCTCTTGGTGGACATCTGGTTACAGGAGATGTTGACTGTGAGGGAGTTATAAAATCCATAACTCAAGACGGCATTGCAAAAATTTATGAAATAGAAATTGAACACAGATTTATGAAATATGTGGTTGAAAAAGGAAGAATTTCTCTTGACGGGGCAAGCCTTTCAATAGTAGGGTTTAAAGAAAATTCTCTGCAGGTTTCACTTATCCCACACACTCAGCAGATGATAACTCTGGGAAGAAAAAAAGTGGGAGACCACATAAATGTGGAAACAGATTTGATTGGAAAATATATTGAAAGAATGATGACTTTTAAAGAAGATGAAAAAACTTCTGAAAAAAGCAGGCTGGATAAAAATTTCCTTGCTTCTCATGGATTTTTTTAAGACAATGTTAGGAGGAAAGAATAAATGTTACACACAGTTGAAGAAGCTATTGAAGATATAAGAAATGGAAAATGTATTGTTGTTGTAGACAACGAAGACAGAGAAAATGAAGGAGATGTAATTTGTGCAGCTGAATTTGCCACAACAGAAAATGTAAACTTTATGGCAACTTATGCAAAAGGTCTTATCTGTATGCCAATGAGCAGAGAGATTGTTAAAAAACTTGACCTTCCTCAAATGGTTACAGAAAATACAGACAATCACTGCACAGCTTTTACAGTTTCTATAGACCATATAAGCACAACGACAGGAATTTCTGCTTATGAACGTGGAATTACTGCTGTAAAATGTACTGAAGAAGATGCAAAACCATCTGATTTCAGAAGACCGGGGCATATGTTCCCTCTTCTTGCAAAAGACAACGGAGTTCTTGAAAGAGACGGGCATACAGAAGCAACAGTTGATATAGTAAGACTTGCAGGATTAAAACCTGTAGGACTTTGCTGTGAAATTATGAATGTTGACGGAACAATGTCAAGATTTGAAGATTTACAGAAATTTGCCAAAGAACATGATTTAAAAATGATTTCTATTGAAGAACTTATAAAATACAGAAAAGCACATGATGAGCTTATGAAAATAGAATGCAGAGCAAAAATGCCTACTGCATACGGAACATTTGAAATTGTAGGATTTGATAATAAATTAGACGGCAAAGAACACATTGCTCTTGTAAAAGGAGATGTAAAAGGAAAAGAAGATGTTCTTGTAAGAATTCACTCTGAATGTTTTACCGGAGATATTTTAGGGTCATACAGATGTGACTGCGGACTTCAATTAAAAACTGCTATGCAGAGAATTGAAAAATTTGGAGAAGGTATTGTTTTATATTTAAGACAAGAGGGAAGAGGAATCGGACTTGTTAATAAAATAAAAGCATACAAACTTCAAGATGAGGGATACGACACTGTTGATGCAAACTTAAAACTTGGATTTGAATCTGATGCAAGAGATTATGCTGTTGCAGCTCAAATGCTTAAAGCTCTTGGAGTAAAATCTGTAAGACTTATGACAAACAATCCTGAAAAAATAAAAGGGCTTGAATCTTACGGAATAAAAGTTGCAGAAAGAAGAGAGATTGAAATTCCTGCAAATGAAATTAATGAGGGATACCTAAGAACTAAACAGGAAAGAATGGGGCATGAACTTCATATTGGAAAATGCTCTTGCAGTTGTGAAAAAAATAAATAAAAAAGTATATTAAATTCCATTCTATAAATCTTATGAAAGGCAGTCAAAAATTTTTGGCTGTCTTTTAATTTTCCTATTGTGTTCTATTTACTATGAATTTGTGATAAAATTAAATAAGATACATTTTTATTTTTTGGAGGAAAAGATGGAAGAAAAAGAAAAGGTTATATCTTTATATAACTATATCTCTGAAGTAACTAAAAGTTCAAAATCTATAAATAAAAATATTTCCGAAGAAAAATGGAGTTATTTTTTAAAAAATCTACCGTTTCATCAAAATATCATATATAATGATTTTTATGATGAAAATAATGAAATTATCTTATCTATAAAGAAACCTAATTTCTTAAAACCTTTAATTATTGAAAAGGAATTTTTGCCTTGGATAAATGGTGATTGGAAAAACTTTAAAGATAAAATTACTATAAAGGAAGAAAGAATAATAGAAAGAGTTTCTTTTGAAGAGGGAACACTTCCTTTTATAAGTGAAATTGAAAAAATAGCAGACGATGTAAAAAATCAAATTATTAAAAAAATCGAAAAAAGAAATATATGGGTTGAAGAACAGAAAAAAGTTGAGAAAATAAGGAATATTTTTGACGACTTATATATTCAATATTTAGACTTGAATAAAGAAAGTGATACTTTAGAATTACTTCTTGCCAATGGTTTAGTCAAAATTAAAAGCAGTAATATCTATTATCCTATTTTATTAAAAAAAGTAAAAATAGATTTTTATGCTGAGGACAATATATTAAAAATAAAAAATTTAATTTTAAGTGAGGAAGAAAATAACACACAATTATACACAGAATTTTTAAATGAAGCAGAAAATATTAATTTAACAAATATTTTAAAATTAGCTGAAAAAATAAAAGAAAAAAATATATATCCCCTTAATGAAAATGAAACAGATAATTTTTTCAGAGAATTTATACATGAATTAAGTATGAATGGATATTATGAAAAGGATATTGAAAATTTTCAATTATTTGAGGATAAAAGTAATATTATTATAGAAGATAATCCAATATTCTTTATAAGAAAAAAAGAAAGCGGAATTATAAAAGCAATAGATGAAGTCATAAAAAATATTGAAGAATCTGGGGAAGTTCCAGAACAGCTTAGAGAATTAGTAGGAATAAATAAAATAGAAAAAGTTTATGAAGAAACACAAAAAGCAAAAAAATTATCTAAGGAAGAAATTTTATTTGTAAAAGATACAAATAATGAGCAGCTTGAAATAGCTGAACGAATAGAAAAATATAATGCAGTTGTTGTACAAGGACCTCCCGGAACAGGAAAGACACATACTATTGCAAATCTTTTAGGACATTTTTTAGCTCAAGGAAAAAATATCTTAGTTACAAGCCAAACGAAAAAAGCCTTAAAAGTTTTAAAAGATAAAATTCCAAAAAATATTCAGGGATTATGTATATCTATTTTAGATGATAACAATAGTGATATGGCTCGTTCTGTTGAAAATATTACTGAAGCTATGGGAAGAATGACTTCTGAAAAACTGAAAAAAGATGTTGATTTTATTCAAGATAAAAGAACAAAAAAATACTTACAACTAAAAGAGATTAAAAATAAAATATTTGCTATAAAATATAAAGAAAGCCAGTCTATATTTTATAATGGTGAAAGTTTTTCTATTAAAGAAGCTGGAAATTATTTGCGTGAAAAAGAAAATTATTTAAATAAAATTACAGGAAATATTGCAGTGGATTCTCTTTGTCCTATTGATAATGAAGAATTAAAATTTTTAAATAATTATAGAAACCTAGTTTCTATTGAAGAAGAAAAAGAAATAAAATTAAATTTGTTAGATAATAATATTTTGAAAACTAAAGATGAATTTCAACAGATACTAGAAAATATTGAAAAAAATAAAAATGATTTAGAAGTTGTTTCTGAAAGTAAAAATTTTTATTTTAAAGATAAAAAATTCTTCTTAAATAATGAAAATATAGTTGATTTAGAAAAATTTAAAAATTTTAATTTTCATGACATAATACCAAGTAAGTTAAAATCTTTAGAAGATTGGAAGTTAAATTTAATCTCAATAGGAGCTGCAAATGAAACCCAAAGAAAAATATGGGAATATTTTCTTGCAGAACTGAAAGAAGAAACTAATATAATAAACGAAAAAGCTATAAAATTTTTTAATAAAAGTATTTCTTATAAACCTTTAGAGCTTTCAAAAGCAGAAACTTTAATAACCGAGCTGAAAGAAGCTATAAAAAATCCTGGTTTTCTTTTTAAAAATCATTTAAACAAAGCCAAAAAGGATTTGGGAAATAAAATATTATTAAATAATAAAACTATTGAAAATATTGAAGAATGTGATTTCATTTTAGAATATTTAAAAATTGAAAATAAGAAATTAGATTTAAAAAGAAAGTGGGATAATCTCAATATAAAAGAATTTTATTTTGAAGATATTTTTAACAGTCCTGATGAAATTATCAATATAATAAATTATTATTTATATTGGTATGCCAATGAAAAAGAAAATTTTATAAATTCAATTAAAAAATCTGGAATAAATTCTGATGTTATTTTTGATAAAAATGACAGTGAGTTGTTAATTAATAAAATAAAAACTCTTCCAAATAAAATTAAAAAATTAGAGAAAATATTATTAATTTCTCACAAAGCTTTTGAATTACTGAAAGTAAACCAAGAATATGAAGAATACTTAAATTTTGTTACAAATTCTGTAAAAGTAAATTCTATCGTTGAAAATGGTATAAAAACAGCAGTAGAAAGTAAAAATATAGAATATTATGATAAATACATTTCTCTTTTAAAAGATTTAGCTGAAAAAACTGTTTTATATAATAGATATAAAATGATTTTAAATAAAATATCCACATCAGCTGAAGAATGGGCAGAAGAAATAAAAAAAGGAAATTTAAGTGACATAACAGATATTTATGAAACTTGGAAATGGAAACAGTTATCTCAAAAGTTAGAAAATCTGGAAAAAGAACCTTATGAAACTCTACAAAAACAGGCTGGAAAAATAAAAGAAGATTTAAAAAAATTGACTTTAGAATTAGTAGAAAAAAAATCGTGGTATCATATCCTTTCTTTTGTTGAAAAGAAAGAGAATTTACAAATTAATCAAGCCTTGAGAGGCTGGAAACAAAGTATGGAGAAAATAGGAAAAGGAACTGGAAAAAATGCTGAATTTTACAGAAAACAAGCCAAAGAAAAAATAACTCTTTGTCAAAAAGCTGTCCCTGTCTGGATAATGCCTATGAATAAAGTTATTGATACTTTAAATCCAGGAAAAAATAAATTTGACATTGTTATAGTTGACGAAGCCAGCCAAGCTGATATATCTGCTCTTGTTTTATTATATATGGCAAAAAAAGTTATTATCGTAGGAGATGATAAACAAGTCAGTCCATCAGCTGTTGGTGAAAAAATAGAAAAACAAAATATCTTAAGAGATAAATATTTAAAGGGAATTATTTCCAATGATGATTTATATGGAACAAGATCTTCTTTATATTCTATTGCCAGTACAACATATCAGCCTTTAATGTTAAGAGAACATTTTAGATGTGTTCCTGAAATTATAGGATATAGTAACAAAACATCTTATGATTATAAAATTAAACCATTGAGGGAAACATACAGTTCAAAATTAAAACCTGCTGTTATTAGTTACAGAGTTGACGGGGAAAGGGAAGAAAAAAGTAAAATCAATAAAGTTGAAGCTGAAACTATTGTGAGTTTGATAAGTTCATGTTTAGAAGAAAAATTATATGAAAATTCCACTTTCGGAATTATCTCTCTATTAGGACAGGAACAAGTTGAATATATACAAAAATTATTAGTTGAAAAAATAGGAACTGCTGAAATAGAAAAACATAATATTTTATGTGGAGATTCCAGCCATTTTCAAGGAGATGAAAGAGATGTTATTTTTCTGAGTATGGTAGACAGCAATAAAAATTCTTCAGTTCCATTAATTAAAAAAACTGAGGGAACTGATAATTTAAATAAGAAAAAATATAACGTTGCTGCAAGCCGTGCCAAAGACCAAATGTGGATTATTCATTCTCTTGATTTTAGAAATGATTTAAAAGATGGAGATATAAGAAAAGAATTACTTGAATTTGGAGAAAATCAAAGAGCTTTTATGCAGAATGATGAAATAAAAGCAAAATCTGATTCTGTTTTTGAAGAAGAAGTAGCAAAATATTTGTCAGTAAGAGATTATAATATTAAACAGCAATGGGAGGTTGGAACATACAGAATAGATATGGTTGCCTGCTATAAAAACGAAAAAGTAGCAATCGAATGTGATGGAGAAAGATGGCACAGCAGTGAAGAACAGATAAAAAACGATATTGAACGGCAAGAAGTTTTAGAACGCTGTGGTTGGAATTTTATAAGAATAAGAGGCAGCAAATATTTTAGAAATCCAAAACTTACAATGCAAGAAGTAGAGGCAGAATTAAGTAAAAGAGGAATTTATCCTGAAAAAATAAATTATAATTCATGTGAAGAACACTATGAAAATGATTTGATAAATAAAATTAAAACACGGGCTAATAATATTTTACTACAATGGAAAAATGAAAATGAAGATTTTTCAATTCAAGATAATGCTGAGATTATTAAAGAGATGAATGATAGTAATTTTTCAAAAAAATATAACGAAAAAGAAAATAAGAAAGAAAATGAAAGCAAAAAAGTTAAGTTCTCAAGTAAAACTGAAAATTTAAAATCAAGAAAAAATTCAAAACAAGATATATTTTCTATTTTAAATGATGAAAACATGGAATACATTGATAATAGAAAATTATCAGGTCTTTTATGGATAATATATGACCCTGAAAAAAAAGACAAAATAGAAAATTTTTTAGAGATTAATAAATGTAATTATTCTTTTGACAGAAGAGGGACGAAAGCAACAAATAATAGAAAAGCATGGAGAATAAAAATGGAGGAATAATTTATGGAAAAGAAAGAATTAAAATTTGAAATTTTAAATGAATTAGGAGTTATTTCAGAATCAAGTAAAGGCTGGAAAAAAGAATTGACTCGTATAAGCTGGAATGGAGAAGAACCAAAATACGATATCAGAACTTGGGACTCTGAACACAAAAAAATGGGAAAAGGAATAACTCTTACTGAAAAAGAATTAAGAACTTTAAAAGTTTTAATAGAAGAAGAAATTAGAATTTTAGATGAAGAAATTTAAAATTAATTCACCTATTGTTTTTTTGTTTTATAAATTTTTTTAGAAAATAAAAAATAAAACTAATGATAAATATGATATAATTATATAAAAACTAATAATTTATTCTTAGTAGTTTAAATTTAAAATACAGGTGGTTATTTTGGATATAAAAGATATTATAAAAAATGGAGAAAATAAAACAGTAGAATTTAAAGAGATTATCCCTAGCTCTAAAAAAATTTCTCAGACAGCTGTTGCTTTTGCCAATGGAGCAGGAGGAAAAATATTTATAGGAATTACTGATGACAGACAAATAATAG
>OGXP01002333.1_pt1 | contig 12683 bp, 11 predicted proteins | sample 1576351 | NCBI WGS metagenome assembly OGXP01 (sample SAMEA3541517, study PRJEB24748) | human gut metagenome | biome: human gut; feature: human-associated habitat; material: faeces | place: China | collected 2012
GGGCGCCACAGATTACAGCAGCAATGGATATATAGATAATAGTTTCCATTTTATGGACTTTTTTGCGGTTCATCCTAGGATCTTCTATTTGTTTACAAAGGTCAATTATACCAATTTTCATGTTAGTTTATGTTTTAATATATCTTATAAAGACAAGAAAAACAATCGATACAAACAGATAACAACACATTAATAATCAATAATATAACAAATAAACAACAAGGGATAGTATAGTAAAAATATAATATATTTGCTTTGAAACACTTAGTTGAATTTATAGTTTCACCAAGGTGAAGCAAGCGTATCACTTGGGTGACTACGCCTCTCCACTTAGATGCCAATGTATTGTCACCTAGGTGAAACCACAAAAGAAGACAGACAAAAGATAAGCATCCGGGATTGTGCGTGTTTTTTCCAGTCATAACAAAGTCAAAAGCCTAACGTACTTCGTTTGGCTTTTGACTTTATAACAGTTTGAAGAGAAATACACAAGAGGCCGAATGCTTACAATTCTTCCATAAACTTGACCAACGAGTGAACAATGCTTCAATCCATATACACCCACGCAGGGTGTGACGAAATCGGCCACCCCGTTTGGACGCTATTCGATGTTTCAATCCACACACCCACGCAGGGTGTGACTTGCTTGAGGTGCTCGAGTTGTGCGGTTTCCTCGGTTTCAATCCACACACCCACGCAGGGTGTGACCCTCGCAGTAGCAGTCATACAGATACATGGCATCGTTTCAATCCACACACCCACGCAGGGTGTGACATAACAGTACCGTCTGTAGAGTCACCACCTCGAAGTTTCAATCCACACACCCACGCAGGGTGTGACTATAAGGGAGCACATTGTTATCAATTGATATATGTTTCAATCCACACACCCACGCAGGGTGTGACCATTGTGATCTCTAAAGATAAGCTAGAGATAAGTGTTTCAATCCACACACCCACGCAGGGTGTGACAGGCGAAGAAGAATAAGGAGTTCCACATACAAGGTTTCAATCCACACACCCACGCAGGGTGTGACGGCATAAGGCCTCTAAGAAATGTTTCAATCTAAAAGTTTCAATCCACACACCCACGCAGGGTGTGACCGGCTGGTGATAGAGGTGTTGCCACGGCAAGAGGGTTTCAATCCACACACCCACGCAGGGTGTGACTATACATTACTCATCCTACTTACATTCTCTTTTGTTTCAATCCACACACCCACGCAGGGTGTGACAGAACCGAACAATAAAAAGGATCTTCGTTACATTGTTTCAATCCACACACCCACGCAGGGTGTGACCTCGTTGAAGCATTAGAAGACGGAGTATTGTTTGTTTCAATCCACACACCCACGCAGGGTGTGACATATCTGCTACATTTTCATTGTTGCTAATCGATGTTTCAATCCACACACCCACGCAGGGTGTGACTGCAGTTTTCGGTGTACAGTGGTGATGGGCCCGTGTTTCAATCCACACACCCACGCAGGGTGTGACTGGGTCATGCCGGAGTATAAGGTATGTTCCGATAGTTTCAATCCACACACCCACGCAGGGTGTGACCAAGCACAGCTCCAAGCGCATAAGGAAGCGTAAGTTTCAATCCACACACCCACGCAGGGTGTGACTACGATAAAAATTTTGCGGAAATGGACATTGAGAGTTTCAATCCACACACCCACGCAGGGTGTGACTCCTTCACGGCGGTAACCTTGCAAGTAGGCGAAGTTTCAATCCACACACCCACGCAGGGTGTGACATACTGAATAAGTATACTCATCAGTGTTTCTATGTTTCAATCCACACACCCACGCAGGGTGTGACTACTTACAAGTTTTTCAAATGAATATATTCCACGTTTCAATCCACACACCCACGCAGGGTGTGACTCCTCTTCCTCCGTTTCCACTTCGTCCAATACTTCTGTTTCAATCCACACACCCACGCAGGGTGTGACGATACATACGCACATACATTATATTGTGTTTCAGGTTTCAATCCACACACCCACGCAGGGTGTGACATTAAGTTCTTGTTCCACTTCATCCCTATTTTCGGTTTCAATCCACACACCCACGCAGGGTGTGACGGGCTTTATTTTACCCTCTATTGGCGTTTTGAATGTTTCAATCCACACACCCACGCAGGGTGTGACAAAACTCTTACATTTGCGGCATCCGTCACTGTCGGTTTCAATCCACACACCCACGCAGGGTGTGACTTTCACTTCTGCTTCCATAAACTTATAATTTTTTGGTTTCAATCCACACACCCACGCAGGGTGTGACACGGATATGTTCCTCCAGTTCCCCACTATGCCATGTTTCAATCCACACACCCACGCAGGGTGTGACACATTTGAAATACCCGGTTACGCCATTGATAAGTTTCAATCCACACACCCACGCAGGGTGTGACCCCATAATAATACTTTTGTTAGTGGTTAATAAAGTTTCAATCCACACACCCACGCAGGGTGTGACACAGTTCCTCTAATTTCATTTTTATTCGGTTTTTGTTTCAATCCACACACCCACGCAGGGTGTGACTCTATATCTAATAACATATTATAAATCAGCAAATTTAATCCACTGTTATGCGAATCATCATTATTATTCAACTTCATAACGAAGAAATACTTTACAAATAATTTAATCTACTGATTATTAACACATGCGAAGATACTACTTTTTTTGTAACACACCACATTCGCATTATATTATAAGAGCCTCCTCAAGTTTATACGCCGTTTCAACACCTATTACTTCCACCCTCTTATTCTCATTTTTACTAAGAATATAAAAACGAACACTATCAAGAGACATATCAATAATATCCCTAACTCTCCCTTTTAGAAGAGAATATTGCGCTTCCGTCACTACACACTCAAAGACTGAGTTCTGCACCCTCTGTCCATAATCCAGACAAGCCTTGGCCACACATCGTAAACGGCGAGCCCCCTCTTTGCTTGTAGTATCCACATCGTAAGTCACAAGAATGTACATAATTAAAAATCATTTTATAAGAAATACCGGATAATCGTCAATATCCTGCCTGATATACCTTGCCATTAACATAGCCTGCACATAAGGCAGAAGCCCTATTTCAACTTTTTCATTAAGATAAGGATGAATTATCACTTCCCTTTTCCTTGCCTGCCATGCAGTAATAAAAGTCTTTTTCCCTTTATCTGTCATAACAACCCCATTATCACCTTGGAACAAGAAGTCTTTTACTGAAATCTGTCTTTTATTAATCAACGACAAAATAAAACGGTCGCCAAGATAAGCACGTAACTCTTCCATCATATCTAAGGCCAACGATGTGCGCCCCGGACGGAGTGTATGGAGAAACCCGACGTATGGATCAAGGCCAACAGTTTCGAGAGCGGCCGCAACATCATTGGCTATCAACGTATATGCAAAAGACAACATGGCATTCACCGCATCCTTGGGAGGACGACGATTGCGACCATGAAATGGGAAATCAGTCTTCTGATTAAGTATCAAGATTGGCAATACCTCAAAATAGGCATTCGAAGCCATCCCCTCATAACCAATTAATTCCGTCTTATCTTGAGCCTTCAAAGCATCACGCTTGGCACGTTCCAATACTTGCACCGCCCTATTAATGTCTTCATTCTCACCATAATCACGAATATATCTCCTCAATATATTGCGATAGTTTTGAATCTTACCACCAATCATCAACCTAACCACATGCAACGACCAAGATGCATCGTCCGACAATTGGTACTGCTTTTTGCGTAACAGAACATTCCCTTTCGTAGCACCTTGAACCCTGCTGATAAATCTGCCTTGTGGAGAAAGAAATGTGAGTGATATACCATTGTCACTACACAATTTCATCACACCGGGACTTGCGCCCATATATCCGAACGTAACGATGCCCTCTATATTTATGACAGGAATACGAAACACCTCCTCCTGCTGAACAGATATAACGACATTCAGCCCATCCTTACTAAGATACGCTTCCGGTGTCGTCACATACAAAGTATTCAATAGTTTTCTCATAGATACAGATTTTTAGTAAGGTAATTATCTACCGAAGTACAATTATTTACCATTTCCGGCATGCAGATATCTTTCAGCGAGCACTTGTCACAATGTTTCCCATATTCAGCCTTCGGGATAACCGCTTTACTAAATATATCGTGCATATCCCGGGCACATTGTCTGACTATATTTCGCAGCTCCTCCGTTATATCCACATTAACCCGATGGCGAAGCTCCCCATAAAAGAAAGAGCCGTATGGTATATGGATAGCATACATTTCTTCTATGCACATGATTTGTGCTGCCAACTGCACTTCATCCACCTCGTTTCTTTTCGGTTTGCCATGCTTATACTCCACAGCAACCGGTTGCCATCGCCCCGGATAGTTGGGATGCAAAATCGTATTTTCAAAAGATGAGGAAGGAAGTAACTCTATGGCATCAGAGATTCCATAGAGTCCAAGTTCACGCGAAGCGATATTCACCGCACGCAATGTTATCTGGTCACCACACTTTTGTCTATAAAACGGATCATCTACATGCTTGTGCAGAATCTGTCCTTCGATGGTGAGACGATTATCATCCCATTGCTGCTCAATGTGTATCAAAGCCCATTGCCGGGGACAGAACCTAAAGTGCTGAATCCCCGACAACATGAGCATATCGTCTTCATTGTACATACGATGGAATTATATCAGTTCCTCAATAGTTACATTTGATGGAGCATTCTCCTTATCTATAGTAACTGAATAGTCGATGAATGAGCGTGGTGCTCCATCGCAGACTTTCTCCACTTTTACCAATTCAAACAACTTGTTGGCGGGAGCATTACCCAATATGGAGTCATGCTTGAAGACTATCAGTTTTTGAGCACTCATCAATCCACGTGCCGCCGAACGATCCACATCGAACATGTTCTTTAAAGCTTCCCAAAATAGTTCAAGGTCTTCTTCAGAAAATCCTGTCTGTTGTGCCAAGTTGGCGGAGATGAAGCCGTGACAGACATAAAGGCCATAAGGAATGGTGGCTTTACGTCCCATTGTACGATTGCCACCATCTTGTTTTTCCGCTTCTTTCTCTGTTGCTACTGCCATACGAGTTATAGAATTTCCGCTACAGCAATTGGATCTATAGAACGAGCAAAGGTGAACTGGATAGGACCACGAACTTGACCCGCATTTTTACCTGTTGACATAACTGCACCAAATGTTCTGATATCGAAGTAATTATTACACATAAAACGACGTGCTGCTTCTATTTTGTCCTTTGCATTTTTTACTTCTGAATCATCATGTGCATTATCAATCAAAGTATTCAGGACTGCCTTCTCTTTGATAAATATATCAAAGCCATTCACAAGCCCTTTTGCTATTTGTACATAATTACGAACCTTGCGTTTCAAGCAGACATCCGTAACAAGTCCCATACCTGTTTCGGCATCCACACGTGGTAGATTACCCGCATCCGGATCACCATTTGGGTTACCATCTTTTACATCAAATATGTAAACGAAATCAATTCTATTCTTTAGTTCTGACATAACTTTATATTTTTAAAATTATTATTCCATTTCTTTATTTTCCTTACTCATAAAAAGGTCTTGACGTTGGTGATAATATCCCACAAAGAACCGTCCTTGATCTTGCAGGTTAAGATGTGGAGGAAATCCTTTTGCATCAAGTTTGGATATAATTTCCTGTTTCAGCTTCTCATAGAACACTTGTCCACCCGGATTCAACTTCTCTATATGATGAGTAGAAAGATTGAGCACCGTGGCAAAAACCATGGAAGGAGTTGCTGATGCAGCATTCATATAGCGTTCTCGAATGGAATGAATACCATTGGCATCCTCCTGTATCTTGTCAAGTACGGCAAATAGCCTTCCACAAAGATACCCTTGATTTTGATTTTCTTTGTCTAACATAACATCTAATTTTTTATGGTTGTTATTTTCGTTTAGTCTGTTGAGATATGCCTTGATGATAGCAGCACGCACTATATTGACGGATTGTTCTGCACGTATGCGACGAATACATGCTTGAAAGAGAGAAGCCGGATACGGCAACCCTTGAAATATGCTTCTCACCACAGCATCAGGAAGATTGGGAGTCGCATCACTTGACTTTCCTCCAAGAGTAACATTTCCAAGAATGGAATGCAGTCCCACGTACGGCTTCTTATCTTTGCGAGTGTCAACCATCTCCATATCCGTAAAATGTTTACTTATCAAACCTGCAAACTCACGCAAAGGCATCTCATTCCAATATACTACCGCAATTCTTGCCGAATTGGGAGCCAAACCCAAAATGAAGAATTTGTCATCATCGTTTGCCGATAATTTTCCGTTATAGATAGACTGGAAAGTATCATATACTAACTTTATGCGCCTGTTTGAGTCGTCATTTTCTTCTTCAATCCGCCCCAACAAAGAAAATAGACTATTTTCGGACTCTTTTGAAGCCTCGCTATTGGAGGAAGCCCAGAAAAGATAAGTACGTGAGCCCACCATAAACTTATTGTGAGAATCCGAACGCAGCAAATGATTCAATGCGGTTGTATATGCAAATTCAGCTTCTTCTGATATTGGAGCATTGTATCCTTTAGATTTCCCATACGAATCATACCCGGAATTAACTTGAAATGCAACTAGTTTAGCTGTTTCTTGGCTTCCAAGTATCTTTGTAGCAGTTGTAATCTCTACAACTTTTGAATATCTCCCTGTTATCAAACAAAGATTTCCTGCCACGCCATGATTCTCGTCAAACAAATTTATCAATTCCCTTTTCGAAGCCACTATTTTCGTATCCCCTTCTATAAGGAAAGAAAAGGTAGAATATTTCTTATTAAGATTTTTGGCTATATCATCCCATAAAGAATCTTTCTGCATAGCCCCAACTATAAAAGAATGGTCTTGCTGATAAAATGCATAAACAGCTTTTATGTCCTCATTATCCGGAAAAGCATCATATATATCTTTTACTTTCGCCTTAAATACTTCAAAGTACTTACGTATCTTTTCCATATCCCCCTTATCGGAATAACCAAATACATATTTACAATTGTCATACAAATAGTTTGCAACAGGGGCACTTGACCGGCTAACACTTTTCTTAACAAGAAACTGCTGTGCCGACTTCTTATCTATGCGCCTGTCTTCAAAGCGCAGAAATTTTCCACATCTATCAATAACAATAATAAATCCAATCTCTTTGTATTCTAAACCAAAAGGGGCCACATCATCTCCACTTCGATGATAGTAATCATATAATGCTTTCAGTATCATCTCAACACCTCCTCACTATCTTTATCCGGTACAACAATCACTCCCTTTTTCATTTGGGCTCTATAAAACATAGCATTCGGTTTTTGTGGATTTTCCTCAAAGTCCATATCATAAAGCATAATGCCGAAATCCCTGTCTTCGGCTAAGGGATAATCAAGATTATCAGTACTTTCAATATACTTCCAGTTTGCAGAAAACTCACGACATCCGAGATAGGGCTGCGTAAAACATTGCCCTTGTGATGCCCTGCGTTCGAACATCTGATAATACTTCATAGGATTCTCGTCGGCACTTGGCTGATGCTTGGCAAAAGCCTCTTTCGGACGGTCTTTTACCGGAATAAATACTAACTTAGCATAAATTCGGTAACGCACATCCAGCAGAAGCAACGTGTTCTTCTGCTGGCGTGTCTTTCCATCATCTATATAAATTGGTTTCATGCTGGAATTTACCACCGCTCCAACTTCATTCCGTCTAATGGTAGCCCATTTAATAGGCCTGAGTACCTCAATCTTGGTTATCTGCCAACGCATGGCATAACGTTTAAACAGTATCGCTTCAAAGATGGCGCGTGCCGCCGATGGCGTAATGACATCATAACTCACACGCTCTACTTTCAACTCCGGACGAGTGAAACAAGCCCAATCGCCCCACACCTCCAGACAATATTCTTTATCTGTATATTCCATATCATTCATCGTTTTCCTTGTTTTCCAATAAATCTTCCGGCTTCTGACCTTCAAAAAACCTTTTTGCCGACAAGGGAGTTACCACTTCACGACCGGTTTTTTGCTCCAACTGTTCGCGTGCCACACGAGCCACATCACCACCGTCAGCCGCACACTGCATATTTTCACCCAATGTCTGAGGATTTTTAGCTTTAGTAATACTTGTCGTAGAGAGTTCGGCCAGCATATTAAGAACCAATTCTTCATTGGTCATATTGTCCCGGAGATTTTCTTTCTTCAAGCCCTTGAACTGTTTGTACTCCTTTGCCGACTTTCCGGTCCATTGCTGATAGATAACGTCTGTAAGAGTAGCATATTGAACACCTTCCTCTACATTATGTAGTTTCCATTGATCTGTAAGATCTTTACGGATTTCAATGCTCTTCAAGCGTTGGTTTATCCAGTTGTCAGAGTAACCAAGTCGCTTGTAGTCCATCATAGCTTGCCCAATACTCAACTCAGGGTCTTGCATCTGATCAAGACGTTCGGATGCTACATGTGCCATCCATTGCTTGAACGGTTCTGCCTTGGGAGATGGGATAGACTGAATGATACGTAGTAGTTGTTCTGTATCAGCCACATCTGTAAGTCGCATCTTACCGTCTGTGGCTTTCATTTTCAAACCGTGACAATTTGTCACGGTTTCATTTCCCTCTTCTTTAAGTCTTTGCTTTAACTTACGCCAATAAGCAGTTGCATCAACACTGTCTGTTAAAACTGACACCACATCAACTATCGAAAAATACCATTGTTCCTTTTCATCATCCCACACGGTGCGGACTTTACGTTCTTCAAACAATTTCAATGTTTCTTTCTTTGTCATATCCGTTTCTTTATATCATTAATACTTCCTCCAGCCAATGGTTATCAAGGCTGAGACCTGTGGCTTTATTATACTGAGACCTGTCTGCCAATACATATATTCCTTCCAATATTTCTTCGACAAGCCCATAGCCTTTCAGTTGCTTAAAATCATAGGAACGGATGCCTACAGTAAATTTCGCCAATTGCTTCACCAACGAGTAGGTACACCCCGATTCTTTCAACTGCTCTATAAGTTCCATGCTGTTTTCCCAATTTACGATAACATTTATACTTGTATCATCAATCAGGCAAAATTCTTTTGATGCAGTTTCAAAACATAACTCAGTAGGTTTGTAGAGCCAGTGCTTTATATCCTTTTCATCAAATGTTTGTTTTCTGCTATACAATTGACAAAAATAGGCTTTCATGGTAGAAGGAGCAAACCAATCACTATCTTCCGGCAAATTCAACCGAGCATTGTTGGAGTCAGCCATTGAACCGAAGGGCTTTCGCTTCTCTGCAGCCAGACTGAACACAAATGTATGTCCCATGGCACTTCGTCCTTCCCGATTGCACCGTCCCGCTGCTTGCAATACAGAATCGAGTCCTGCTTCTTGACGGAACACAACCGGAAAGTCTATATCCACACCGGCCTCCACAAGCTGGGTTGCAATGACCCTGACAATCGGCTGCGACTCATCCTTCAATAAAGTTTTTATTTTACCAATAGTTTCGTGTAAGTGGGCAGGGCACATCATTCTAGACAAATGCAATTTCACTCCGTCATTGGGCAAACGGTCATACAGCTCTTTGGCATCTTTACGAGTGTTCACTATGCACAACACCTTATTATATTCAGACACCTTTGCAGCTATCTCATCGTATGTTTTTCCTGTATCATCGATTGACAACTTCACACGGCGAAGCTGGTCATGCAAAGCAAATTCTTCCGGAATAATTTCCTTGATATGTTCTATTCCCTTAAAATCAGCTTTAGGATTTGTTCCTTCTATCAGACCACTCAGTACCGGCTGGCTTGCCGTGGTAAACAATACCGAAACCCCGAACATTTCCTGATACGCTTTCAGCGCATCGACTATCGGCCGCAAGAAGCCGGTTGGCAACATCTGAACCTCATCCAAAACAAGAATTGAATTTGCCATATTGTGCAGTTTGCGGCAATCAGATGTTTTATTGCTAAACATAGATTCAAAAAGCTGTACATTGGTAGTGACAATAATGGGATAGTCCCAATTCTCTGTAGCCAATTTTGCTTTTTCCCTATTTTCCTCGTCCTTAATATCATCGGGGTCGAAATTACTATGATGCTCCAATACATTTTCTTCACCAAAGATTTCCTTCAAAAGCCCTGCCGTTTGCACAATGATACTGGTATATGGGATGGCGATGATGATACGATTCATTGAATGGCTTACAGCATGCTTCATGGCCCATAACAAAGAAGAAAGTGTTTTCCCGCCTCCCGTCGGAACTGTAAGACTATAAAATCCTTTTTCGCTTGAAGAAGTTCTACTGCATTGTTCTTTCACTTGCTGGCGGATGCGGTTCACTTTCGTATCGGCTGCATTCGATTGCAGTTTTTGCATATATGCCTCCAGCTGTGGAAGCAAATCGGCAAGCGTAGCCGAATTTCCCCGCTTCCGCCATGACTCTACATCCATAAACCGTTCTGTATCGAGCCGGTCGGCATCTACAAGACAGGAAAAAAGCATACGGGAAAGGTGATGAAAGTGTTTCCATTCAACCTTTGATTTAGAAAAAGGTGAATCAATAAATTCTTGGAATAATAAAGGTTTGTTTATGCTAATGTCACCCTCGTTTATTTCTTTGGACAATAGCCTCTCTTTCAATATGTTTTCCACATCCCCGAAATCATGTAACCCTGTGTGATGAGAAATAATTTGGTTTACAAGAAGATGGGAAACATCCTTTCCCATAAGTTCTTTTGCCAATATTCCACCCACAAAAGCATGGGTATGATCATCATAGCGCTTCTTGTCACTCGTAGGCAAACCATTCATCTTGCGTATGTATTGCTGGAATGCCGCCCGTTCCTTTCCTTTGTCATGAAGTAGGCCGAGCGCACGCCCCCAAGAAGGAAGTCCGAACTGCCCGGCGAAGGATGCCGCCATATCAGCAACCCCCTTTTGATGTTCATCATTGGTTTGTATCATCCATTGACCATTATCCCTATTTTGATACAAATGGGATATCAACTGATTTTTCTCTATCATCTGATTAAATTTATAAGGCTAACATTCCACAAATATAGTGAATAATATCAGACTCTCGCAAAAGAAAATCATATTTCAGGTCAGCTCCATCAGTTTTCATCCTTAAAACAAGAAATACAACCAACAACGACAAGAACAGGCATTCCGCTTTGTCGCCTCTACGCGGGAAAAAGAGAACAAACCATTTCGGGGGGATACAAAAATTTCCGTCACTACATCTCTTTTAGAATCAGTAAGATGTAGTGACGGAAGAAAAAAACAATCTGATTATCCACATAGGTAATCCAGCATTTATATTTCAATACAAATAACGTATAAAGCAAACGTTATCGGGCATTCCCATGTGATGCAATCATCCATCAATGAAGCTTTTATGATATGATTGCAGATAATTAGTAAACATCAAGCTTTCACCACCGCCAGCAACTCATCCGGTGTAACCAGTGACTGCTCGCCTGTAGTCATATTCTTCAAAGTCAGTTTCCCTTCGTTCATTTCATTTTCACCAACAATAGCGACAAAAGGAATCTGCTTGTCATTGGCATATCCCATCTGCTTCTTCATTTTAGAAGCATCCGGATAAATTTCAGCGCGCACCCCTGCTTCACGGACTTTTGCCAGGATAGGCAGACAATAAGCAGCCTCTTTATCGCCGAAGTTTACAAACAACAGCTCGGTTCCGTTCACCGCTTCTTTCGGATACAAATCCAACTGATTCAACACATCAAAAATACGGTCGGCTCCAAAAGAGATACCTACACCAGACATACCATCCATACCAAAGACACCGGTCAGATTATCATAACGGCCACCACCACTGATGCTGCCAATCTGCACATCCAAGGCTTTCACTTCAAAAATTGCTCCCGTATAATAATTCAAGCCGCGAGCCAAAGTCAAATCCAATTCCACTTCACTCTTCACACCCAGTGCAGACACGGTTTTTAATATGAATTCACTTTCTTCCACTCCCTTCAATCCCGCTTCACTAGTAGCAAGGACAGTCTTCAAAGTTTCCAATTTCTCTTCATTGCTTCCACTCAATAAAATAATCGGCTGCAATTTATCAATAGCCTCTTGAGGAATCCCTTTAGAAGCCAATTCCGCATTTACATTTTCCAATCCGATTTTATCCAGTTTGTCAATGGCTACGGTAATATCTACAATTTTATCAGCCTCCCCGATAATCTCGGCAATACCGGTCAATATCTTACGGTTATTGATTTTAATTGAAACACGTACTCCGAATTTACCAAATACACGGTCTATCATCTGTACCAGCTCCACTTCATTCAATAAAGAATTGCTGCCTACCACATCGGCGTCACATTGGTAAAACTCACGGTAACGCCCTTTTTGGGGACGATCCGCACGCCAAACCGGTTGGATTTGATAACGTTTGAAAGGAAAACTTATTTCATCACGATGCATCACCACATAGCGGGCAAAAGGTACGGTGAGATCGTAGCGCAATCCTTTTTCACAGAACTTGCTCGCCAGCTTTACCGCATTGCGGCTCAGCAATTCCTCATCGGTAATGCCGTTGAAATAATCACCTGAGTTCTGTATCTTAAACAATAACTTATCCCCTTCGT
>OGXP01002340.1_pt1 | contig 12632 bp, 10 predicted proteins | sample 1576351 | NCBI WGS metagenome assembly OGXP01 (sample SAMEA3541517, study PRJEB24748) | human gut metagenome | biome: human gut; feature: human-associated habitat; material: faeces | place: China | collected 2012
ATCACGGAAACACTTTACAATCTGGAAGTAACGATCAAAGCCGGAAACCACTTCTTTTCTTGTGACATTCTTTAAAGTATCAAGTTCGTTTTCAAGTTCCAATTTACCTTCTCGTGTTAAAACAAATTCCTTTTCATCAGCCATTTTATGTCATTCCTCTCTTATTTTCACTTACGATTTAACTATTATAACTTTTTTTGAGTGAATTGTCAAGCTGTATTGGGATTTTAACACTAATTTCTCCCCTCAAGCAAAACATTCGTAGAGGCGGTCATCGTTCACCAAAAAAAAATATATATTTAGCCCCTCAATCGTCTTTGTCGACAGCTCCACTCGAGAGGAGCCTTTTAGTATGGATTTCCCAACTTGTACGGGACGGTGCCTCGTCGTCCCTTGCCTCTCCTTGAGGAGAGGGTGACCGCTTGCGGTGGTGTGGTGGCTTTTCTATTCGTGTGATGTTCTTATTTTAGCCACCCCTCAGCCGACTTTGTCGACAGCTCCCCTCAAGGGGAGCCTTTCATTTATCTGAGATTAAAGCAACGTCAAATCAACAATGAATTTAATTCAAAATTATGGGCAAGCTAATAAAAAGGAGTGATTTTTTTGAATTTTCTCACTTTAAAAGAGGACTTTTACAAGCGGTACGAAACATCAGGCAAATTTCTTCACTACACCTCATACGGTGCATTATGCACACTTCTCGGACATACAGATATACCCACTGCACCATCGTTATGCTGTACATTATCAATGCGAGTTGAAATGTTCGCACGAAAAAGCGGCGGCAACTATGTAAAAATCGAAAACACCACCACAGACAAATGTCTGCAATACCCTTTCGGCACGTCCACAGACCTTTTTAAAGGCAAAACAAAATTCTTTGCCGAGTTAATACACGCACTTGAAAACAGCGGTTTAAAAGGTGCAGAAATACTGTACAATAATACGATACCGAATTTTATATCCTCAAAACACGCTTTTTCGGCTACACTGATAAAATCACTTATGCAAGTAAGTGATATAGAACTCACCCCTCTTGAAACCGCCGCAATATGTGCATTAAGCGACGATTTAACGCCTTATCTCGCCGTACTTTTTTCTAAAAAAGGCTACTGTACACTTATGAACAGTGGTGAGCCGAAAAAACTGCCGTTGCCGCTTTCCGGCTACAAAATTCTTACCGCGCACTGCACAGAACCGTTAAGTGACCATTCAAAGCACATTAAATATGCTATGTCCGAAATACGAAGATAAACCCTCATATCAATTCAATATCAGACTTGACGCCCGAAATACTGAGCACCGCAAAATCATCGTTTAAAAACAGCAAAGCGGCTAAATATATGTATCACCTATCCACCGAAAATACACGCATTAATACCGTTTCCGCCGCATTAAAACGATGTGATATAAAAACACTTTTCCGCGAAATAAACAATTCGGAACAATCCATGGAACGTTTTTGGGATATTGGCACAGAACATAAATTTCTTGCAAATACTGCACGCAATACAGACGGCATAGCCGCCGTAAGATGTCAGGATAAAGGTATTTGGGCAATCGTTGAAGAAGATAAGGTCGATTATGCAATAAATATGATTAAAAGCGATTTTGAAAACACAATCGGCTATAAACCGACTTTTTGTGTATGTGACACTTTTTAAACAAAAAATGAGTCTGTCGATAAAATATCGACAGACTCATTCGGTTAGCCGTTCATTTTCTTAAGAAACTTTTCGTGTGCAGCTCTAAGTTCAACAGCCATTGCTTCAGGAGCAGTTGTGTTACAGTGAGCCCAAGCACCTGTTTCAGAAGATGCGTTATACTTAATCTTATCTGCACTTCTCATCGGCGGATAGAATGCGATATGGAAGTGGTAATAATCAGATACATCTTCACCGTTTACAGGGTTTTGATACATACACATCATATAAGGGAACTTATAATCAAACAAACTGTCGAATGTACCTGTTGTTTCCTTTAATATCTTTGCAAGATTTGTCTTTTCACTGTCTGTAAGCTGTGACAAATTCTGTACGTGACGCTTTGCGGCTATGTACATACCGTAAGGATATTCGCTGAAGAATGGCAGGAATGTAACGAAATCTTCGTTTTCCATAATAATTCTGTCACCGCAGTTCATTTCATCTTCAAGCATATCGCAGATTAGACAGTTATGTGTTTCGTCAAAATGTTCCTTACATGATTCCATTTCAAGCTGTAATTTCTTCGGAATTACAGAATAACCGTAAATCTGACCGTGAGGGTGAGGCATTGTAATACCGTACACATGATAATCCGGATACCGAGAAAATCAAGAAGTACTTAATCTTTTCGTCCTTGCTTATTTCAACAAATCTTTCTGTCCACAAATCAACAAGTTCTCTGATATGGTCAACAGGAAGCTCCGGCAATGTTACAGTATGCTCCGGTGAGTACAAAATAACTTCGCACTTGCCGTATGCTGGCTTTGTCTTGTAAATTCTTGTTTCAACATCATCCGGTACAGGCGGATTTTGTGAAAGTGCAGGGAAATCATTATCATATTCATACACTGTAAAGTGGTCAGGAACCTTTCCCGAACCCGGACAGAACGGACACCAATCCTTTGGCATCTGAGGTCTGTTCTGACGGTGTGATGCAATCATTACCCAATCCTTTATTAGTGGGTTCCAACGTAATTCAGCCATTAAATTTTTCCTCCTTGAAATTCATATAATACTATTTTACACCTATTTTCATTGTCAGTCAATACCAAAATCACGCAAGTTCAAGTGTGAACGTGAATTTTGTATATTTAACCGTTGAGCCTTCCTTTGTATCGACACTTTCAACCCAAACGTTTTGCTTATGCAATGTCATAATATTTTTAACAAACGACAAACCCAGTCCCGCACCGCTCTTTTCATTTACGCGTGACTTATCGGTTTTATAGAAACGATTGAAAATATTGCTCAAATCCGCACCGCTTATTCCGTCACCGAAATTACCTACGCAAAATCTCGCTCTGCCGTCCTCAATCCATGTTCTTATACCGATTGTCGTATTAGGATAACTGAATTTTATCGCATTGTCAAGCAAGTTTATGACAACTCGTTTTATCGCGTCTTTATCTGCTATAACTTTCAAAATGTCATCTTCAAAATCAACATTAAGTTCAAGATTTTTCTCGTCAATTCTGTTACACAAACCGATTATACAAATTCTTGTAAGCTCGTTCAAATCAAATTCAGACACATCAAGTTTATATTCGCTTGACGACATTTTTGACATTTCAAGCATATCATTAACCATTTTCGTAAGACGTTTTGATTCGTCAAGCACGATTTTAAGGTATTCCTTTTCTTTTTCGGGCGGAATTGTACCATCCAAAATACCCTCGATAAATCCAGAAATACTCGTCATAGGAGTTCTGAGTTCATGCGATACGTCGCTTATAAACTCACTTCTTGTATCCTCCAATGCCTCTATGGAATCCGCCATAAAGTTAAAACTTGACGCAAGCTGTCCTATTTCATCGGCACTTGTCACCTCAACACGTTTGTCAAACTTACCTGACGCAATTCCCCTTGCAGCCTTATTAATCTCCTCTATCGGTTTTGAGATTTTCTTCGACTGCATATACACAAGTACAAATGCTGCCAATACAGAAAACAGTGATGTAATAATAACCATCATAAACAACTCAAGCGTAGTTTTTCTTATATCAAAAATGCCTGTCACATAAAATGACGCTCCGACAATACCTCCCTGATATTTAATCGGTACACCTATAACCATCATTTTATTTTTATACGAACCGTTTAATGTGCTGTATTTCTTTACGATATTTCCGTTTGTTACAATATGTACAAGTTCGTCCGGAACGGTCGCGGAACTTGTTGTACTTTCCAAAACTTCACCGTTTGAATTAGTTACTATAATATCAGAGTTCAAAAAGCTGCCCCACGACCTTAAAAGCTGTTTATATGCCGCTCTTGCACGATAATCGGTATCTTCTATTTGCAGTGATCCTGTCCAGTACTCCAAATTCTGCGATACGCTTATAACATTATTCATATGAGTGCTTATTGCAAAATGATTTACAAATATACCGACCGTAACCGCAACCGACGTAAAAACAAGCATAAGTATTATAGCATACGTCCAAAACAAACGTCCCAAAATACTCTTAAACATTATCTTACCTCGAATTTATAACCTACGCCCCATACGGTTTTCAGCTGCCAATTTGCCTCAACGCCCTCAAGTTTTTCTCTAAGTCTTTTTATATGAACGTCAACTGTACGCGAATCACCGAAATAATCAAATCCCCATACTTCTTCCAAAAGCTGTTCACGCGTGAACACTCTGTTCGGGTTTGACGCAAGGAAATACAAAAGTTCAAGTTCTTTCGGCGGTACCTCAACTATATTTCCGTTTATTTTAAGTTCGTAGTTTGAAAGGTTTATTGTAAGGTTAGGGAAAACAATTTCTTTTTCCGCATTTGATTCCTTTGTATCACTTCTTCTCAACACAGCCTTAACTCTTGCAAGAAGTTCTTTCGGCTCAAAAGGCTTAACCATATAATCGTCCGCACCGAGTTCCAAACCAAGCACCTTATCGAATGTTTCGCCTTTTGCGGTAAGCATTATAATAGGAATATTACTTACACGTCTGATTTCACGGCACACCTGCCATCCGTCCATTTCAGGCATCATAACATCAAGAATTACAATAGCCGGTGCCTCTGACTTAAAAAGTTCAACGGCTTTTTTACCGTTGTTTGCGGTAACGGTATCAAACCCCTCTTTGTCCATATAAAGTTTTATAAGTTCTACTATATGTTCATCGTCATCTACTATAAGTACCTTATTGTTAGCCATTATTTTGTCCTCCTGTTTTTTCATCTTAATATGATACATTTATTATACCATAAACCGAAAAAATAATAAAGAGTATTGCGAAAATGTTTTAAATGTTATATAATAAATTCATAAAATTTTCACAAATTGGTGTCGAATATATTTTCAGGCACTACGAAAGGACGAAAAACATAATGAAACTTGGAATCGTAGGCTTACCTAACGTAGGTAAATCAACATTATTTAATGCAATAACTCAGGCAGGTGCAGAATCGGCAAACTATCCGTTCTGTACGATTGAGCCGAATGTCGGTATAGTTGACGTTCCTGACGAACGTCTTGACAAACTTGCAGAAATGTATCACCCTAAGAAAGTTACTCACGCCTATATCGAATTTGTTGACATAGCGGGTCTTGTAAAAGGTGCTTCAAAGGGTGAGGGTCTTGGAAACAAGTTCTTATCTCACATTCGTGAGGTTGACGCTATTGTTCACGTTGTACGTTGTTTTGAGGATGCAAACATCACTCACGTTGACGGTTCAATCGACCCTATCCGCGATATTGAAACTATCAGTCTTGAACTTATTTTCTCTGATATTGAAATGATTGAGAGAAGAATTGACCGTACAAAGAAAGCTATGAAGGGCGACAAGTCACTTGCAACAGAACTTGCACTTTTGGAAAGAGTTAAAGCGACTTTGGAAGAAGGACTTCCTGCAAGAAGTATTGAATACACAGACGACGAAATGGCTATAATGAAAGAAATTTCGCTTATTTCAATGAAGCCGGTTATCTATGCCGCAAACGTTGCGGAGGACGATTTCTCAAAAGGTATCGAAAACAACGAATTTGTAAACAGAGTTAAAGAACTTGCTGCAAAAGAAGGCTCACAGGTTATGCCTGTAAGTGCAAGAATAGAAGAAGAAATTTCTCAGCTTGACGGTGATGAAAAGGCAATGTTCCTTGAAGAACTTAATATGAGCGAATCAGGTCTTGACAGACTTATCAAAGCAAGCTACACATTGCTTGGTCTTATCAGTTACCTTACAGCCGGTGAACCTGAAGTTCGCGCATGGACTATTACTAAGGGTACAAAAGCACCTCAGGCGGCAGGTAAAATTCATACAGACTTTGAGCGTGGATTTATCCGTGCGGAAGTTGTTCACTATGACGACCTTATGGAATGCGGAAGTATGACAGCCGCTAAGGAAAAAGGTCTTGTAAGAAGTGAGGGTAAAGACTACGTTATGAAAGACGGGGATATTGTTTTGTTTAGGTTTAATGTATGATGAATAAAACTATAAAAAGCGTTTTCAACCATTGCATTTGCAGAGGTTATACGCTTTTTATTTTAGGACTTTAATATAAGGAGCTTTATAAATGTTTACTTCTATTTTATCAAGTATAATCATTTGGAGTGCCGTACTTATTATAGCATTAAGAGTTGTAACAAATTCAGGTATTCAATTTTCAAACAACAAATACATATCTGAATTGACTTGTTACAAAGGTACTTCATCAAATTATGAAACCACAAAAAAGGATATACTATGCGTATTTCTTTTGGCATTCTCTTTCAGAATTATAGTATTTTTGTTTTCCGTAGTGATAATATATATGTTCAATGACAACATAAACAGTTTTGGCGATATACTTGAACAGTATATGAAATGGGACGCAAATAACTACGTTCGCATTGCTACAGGCGGATATACATACTATACGGAAGGTGAAAATTTTACAACTCTTGCATTTTTTCCGTTATATCCTTGGCTTATGAGGATTGTCAATATTATTTTCAGAGATTTGAGAGTAAGCGGACTTTTGACTTCATTCGCACTGTATTCGGGTGCGTGCTGTTTCCTATACAAACTGTTTTCAATAGATTACAGTAAATCTGTTGCCGTTCGCGCAATAATATATATGTCGGTATTCCCTCATGCACTGTTTTTCGGTGTCTTGATGAACGAAAGTATGCTTTTGTTCACCTCCGCCACAACATTGTATTATATAAGAAAACATAAGTGGCACCTTGTCGGTATATGGGGTGCCGCGGCAGCACTGTCGAGAATGCTCGGAATACTGCTTGCGATACCTGCGGCAGTTGAATGGCTTGAACATTACAAAATATTTGAAAAGCTTAAAAACAAGGATATAAAAACAGTATGGCAACTTTTCTACTCCAAAGGACTTTGGATATTTTTAATGCTACTTGGAACAGGAATTTATCTGTTCTGTAACTATAAAGTCACAGGCGACTGCTTTAAATTCCTTGAATATCAACGAACAATTTGGGGACACGGCTCCGCATATTTCGGAACGGGTATCAATTCAATCGTTTCAAAATTAAATTCGGGTACTGACAAAGATATGCTTGCGTCTGTATGGATTCCGTCTTTGGCTGCAATAATTTTTGTAACCGCAAATTTATTTTACGGTATCAGAAAGCACAGAAGTATGTACACGGCATATCTCGTTGTGTATCTGATTTTAAACACAAGTTTCGACTGGGTTATAAGCGTTCCGAGATATATGACTTGTGCAATTCCGGCATTTCTTTTCCTTTCCGATTTTTCGGAACGACACAAATGGACAGAACCTATTATCACAGCCTCAATGGCAATAGGTTTAGGCATTTATTTGACAGGATACTTGTGTTGGAAACAAATTTTATAACGGAGGATTAATATGAGCACAGTAAAACCATTAAAAACAAAAAATACGGACTATATAAATATTCTTGTACTTTGTCTTTGTGTTACAGCCGTTTTCTTCGTCGCCTGGACATTTACGGGACAATGGCCTTGGAAATCACAGCCATATAATTCGTACATACTTCAAGCTCAGTCTTGGCTTGAGGGCAGACTTGATTTAGGGCGTGACTATCCGTATCTTGAGCTTGCGATTTTCAATAATAAATATTATGTAAGCTTTCCGCCGTTTCCGTCTTATGTTATGCTGCCGTTTGTGCTTATCGGCTGGAACAGTTGTGACAGTATGATTGCATTTGCGGTATCGCTTTTGGGAGCGGTATACGCATTTAAGATATTAAAGCATTTTGATATTGAAAGTAAAACCGCAATATTTTTCGCATTACTTCTTACAGTCGGTTCAAACTGGCTTATGACTGCACAAAATGCTTGGGTATGGTTTATCGCTCAAAATATGGCTTTTACATTAAGTCTTATGGCAATATACTATGCTTTGAAAAACAAAATAGGTCTTTCACTTGCATTTTGGGCATGTGCGGTAGGTTGCAGACCGTTCCAGATATTATATCTGCCTGCACTTCTATATCTGATATACAACGCACACAAAGCAGTCAACCCAGAAGATAAAATCATCGATATTATAAAAAAGCGTTATCTCACCCTTGTTCCTATGGCGGTCATTGCATTATCGTATATGATTTTAAACTTCGCTCGTTTCGGCCATATTACGGAATTCGGTCACAACTATCTGCCCGAATTTACACGTTCGGAACTCGGTCAATTCAATATCGGATATATGGCTGAAAATCTGAAAAATATGTTTTCCGTTCCCGAAACACAGAACGGAATTTGGCAATACCCTTATGCCAACGGAATGTGCATATTCTTGGTTAGTCCGATATTTATATCTTACTTGGTATATATTGCACGTTCAATTATAAAGCACGAAAAATTTGATATGAAGTTTATGATTCTTGTTTTGACAATCGCAATAATCGAACTTCTTTCAATAACTGTGCACAAAACAATGGGCGGTGCACATTTCGGTAACAGGTACACAAATGACGTTCTTCCTATTATATTTATAGGAACGGTTATGTTACTGCCGAAGGATAATGATTGGGAAAGTTTCAACTATCCCCTATTCTTTATCGGTCTTGCGATTAATTTAGTCGGCTCAATTATGTTTTTTGTACAATAATTATTAAACAGAGGTGATTTAATTGTTAGGAGTTATTTATTATTTGCTTTTTCTTATCATCGGATTTATTTACAGTTCGATGTTCTTCAAAGAAAAAGATATTTATTACAAACTATGGTCGGGACTTGTTTTCGGAAATATAATACTTATGGCAGGAATTATTCCGTTTGCCTTGATTTTTAAATTCACATACATAAGCCACATACTTTTACTTATTGCGGCGATTATACCGATAATTGTATTGGGAATTAAGCACAAAGACGTTGTGCAAAGTATTTTTTCTGAGAAAACAGTATATTTAAAAAAACATCTTTTATGCAAAGAAAACGTGGTTATATCAAATAAGATTTTTCTGTTTTTGATTATACCTGTCACGCTGTTAATATGCTTGCTTATGGTAAACCATATCCTTGCACCTTATGCCAACGGTGCTGTAAGCTCGGGACAGTCTACATACGGTGACTTACAAATGCACCTTGGATTTGTTACATCAATAGCCGAACAAAAATCATTTCCGCCGGAATACTGTTTCCTTTCGGGAACAAGATTAAACTATCCGTTCCTTATTGATTCGCTTTCTTCAAGCCTGTATATGTTCGGTTGTCCGCTTAGAATTGCCGTACTCATTCCAAGCTTTATATTTGCACTTTGTATAGTAATGGGATTTTACATTTTTTCATTCTCCCTTACCAAGAGTACAACCGTATCTGTCATTGCAACATTGTTCTTTTTCTTAAACGGCGGATTTGGTTTTGCGTATTTCTTTGAGAGTGCAAAAGAAGACCCTTCAAACTTTACAAAGTTCTTTACGGAATACTACCAGACACCGACAAACTATAATGAACACAATATACGTTGGTCAAATGTCATTTGCGATATGATTATACCACAAAGAACAACAATGGCAGGTTGGTGCGTAATCCTGTTTGAACTTGAAATGCTTGTAAATGCGGTAAAGAATAAAAAGACATCTTATTTCATTATTCTCGGAGTTATCGCCGGCTGTATGCCGATGATACACACACATTCATTACTTGCACTCGGAATTATAAGTGCCGGAATGTTCTTCCTTTATCTTTACGATGAAAAAGACAAGAAAAGCTATATTATGCGTTGGATATACTTCGGAGGCATTACACTTGTACTTGCTATGCCACAGCTTTTCTTCTGGACATTCTCACAAACTTCGGGAAACAATTCATTCCTAAGATATTCATTTAACTGGGTAAATGAGGCTGATCCGTATTTATGGTTCTATATCAAGAATTGGGGAATTCCTTTCTTGTTCATTATCCCTGCGTTTTTCAATACATCAAAGGATAATAAAAAATTAGTGCTTAGCTGCGGATTGTTGTTCTTAATCGCCGAACTTATCTTGTTCCAGCCTAACGATTATGATAACAACAAACTGTTCTACATAGCATATATGATTGCGGTAATCATTGTTTCGGAATATCTTGTACTTATTTATAATAAACTTAAAGGTATCAACTTACGCGGTTTCCTTGCGGCATTGGTTATTATTTCCGCTACGCTGTCAGGAGTTATGACAATCATCCGCGAATATCACTCAGGTGCAATGTATCAGACATATAGCGCCGCTGATATTGAAGTTGCTGAATATATCAAAGACAACACCGACGCAAACGGTGTGTTTATGACAAGTACAAATCACATTAACCCTGTAGTTTCACTTGCCGGAAGAACAATATATGTAGGTTGTATGTGCATTTCCACGGGTTCGGAGAAGAATACACTGAGAGGAGCGAAGAATTAAAAACAGCATATGAGGGTTCTTCTCAACAGTTAAAGTCATTTGCAGATGAAAACAACATTTCATATATTTATGTAGGAAACAACGAAAAACAAGATTTTAATATAAATTACAATTCACTTTCACAGTTTGAAAAAATATATGACGAAAATTCAATACAGATATATAAAGTAAAATAAATGCAAAAGCAGACAAAATCGTTTATGATTTTGTCTGCTTTATTTTTAACAATTCAGCATTTTCCCGCACTTTTGCAAACTTCCTTAATAGGACATACCGCACATTTAGGGTTTCTTGCCGTACATACCGCACGACCGTGTGCCACAAACTGATGGCACATTCTAAGCTGATAATCGGACGGTACAATCTTTTTCAAGTCCATTTCGACTTTTGTAGGATCGTCGTTCGTTGTAAGACCTATACGCTTTGCAATCCGCTTACAGTGTGTATCAACCACAACAGCAGGCTTACCGAATATATCGCCAAGTACAAGGTTTGCTGTTTTTCTGCCCGTTCCGGCAAGACTTGTCAAGTCCTCCATTGTATCGGGTACTTTCCCGCCGTAAACGTCAATAATCCTTTGACAGCACAAGATTATATTTTTCGCCTTGTTGCGGTAAAATCCCGCCGATTTTATATCTTCACAAAGCTCGTCATAATCCGCATTTGCAAAATCTTCTGCATTTCTATACTTTTTAAAAAGTGTTTCGGTAATTATATTAACTCTTGCATCGGTACATTGTGCCGACATTTGAGTGGCAATAAGCATTTCAAGCGGTGTTGTGTAATTAAGCGAACATTTGACATCGGGATATGCCTTGTCCAAAAGCTCTTGCAATTTCAAAACTCGTTCTTTCTTCGTCAAAGAAATCACCTCAATTCAATTTTTCTGATAAGTACATTATATAATTTTTCGTAAAAATTTGCAACAAAGACTTGCACTTTTATTAAATAACATATATAATATTACATAAAGTTGTTTTCAACTCAACACTTTTTATACGAAAGGAAATGGGAAAATGGAAAAATACGAAAAGATGAAATCTTTTGATCCGGAAATTTATGCGGCAATTCAAGATGAAACAAATCGTCAGAACAATAAAATTGAACTTATTGCGTCTGAAAACTTTGTATCGGAAAGAATTATGGAGGCTAACGGCTCACCGCTTACAAACAAATATGCAGAGGGTTATCCGGGAAAACGTTACTACGGCGGTTGCGAACACGTTGACGTTGTAGAAACACTTGCTATCGAAAGAGCAAAAGAATTATTCGGTGCAGACTATGCAAATGTTCAGGCACACTCAGGTGCCCAGGCTAATATGGCTGTATTCTTTGCACTTCTTACACCGGGCGACACAGTTCTTTCAATGAGCCTTGCTCACGGCGGTCACCTTAGTCACGGAAGTCCTGTTAATATGTCCGGTAAGTATTTTAACATTGTACCTTACGGTGTTACAGAAGATACTAACACAATAGATTATGACGAAGTAAGACGTATAGCACTTGAATGTAAGCCAAAACTTATCCTTGCAGGTGCGTCAGCTTATCCAAGAATTATTGATTTCAAGAAATTTGCCGATATTGCAAGCGAAGTCGGTGCATACTTTATGGTTGATATGGCACATATCGCAGGACTTGTTGCAGCAGGTTGCCATCCGTCACCAATGCCGTATGCAGACGTTGTTACTACAACAACTCACAAGACTCTAAGAGGTCCTCGCGGCGGTCTTATTCTTACAAATAACGAAGAAATCGCTGTTAAGATTAATAAGGCTATCTTCCCGGGTATTCAAGGCGGTCCTCTAATGCACACAATCGCAGCTAAGGCAGTATGCTTTAAAGAAGCACTTGACCCAAGCTTTAAGACATACGCAGAACAGGTTGTTAAAAATGCATCCGTTCTTGCAGATACACTTATGGCAGAAGGCTTTAAACTTGTAAGCGGCGGTACTGATAACCACCTTATGCTTGTAAACCTTACAGATACAGGCGTTACAGGTAAAGAAGCTGAAAAAATGCTTGACGAAGTCGGTATTACAGTAAATAAAAACGCAATTCCATTTGATACAAAGAGTCCGTTCGTTACAAGTGGTATCAGA
>OGXP01002345.1_pt1 | contig 12610 bp, 7 predicted proteins | sample 1576351 | NCBI WGS metagenome assembly OGXP01 (sample SAMEA3541517, study PRJEB24748) | human gut metagenome | biome: human gut; feature: human-associated habitat; material: faeces | place: China | collected 2012
TGTGTCACCCGCCGTAGCCTGCCACAGTTGTCGGCTATGAAAGAGTTACTTATCAGTCTCGGAGTCAAACGATGGAGAGTATCTACCATCTTTCCGGTAGGACGAGCCGCCGAAGAACCGGAATTCCGTATGAACGGAGAAGAACTGAAACAAGTGCTCGACTTCATCCGTGACACCCGAAAGGAAGGAATTATCCGTGCGAGTTACGGCTGCGAAGGTTTCCTGGGTAACTATGAAGGTGAAGTACGGAATACTCCTTTCTTCTGTAGCGCCGGAATATCAGTCGGCTCCGTTTTGATTGACGGTTCTATCAGTGCCTGTAGCAGCATCCGCTCCAACTACCATCAAGGAAATATCTATCAGGATGATTTTTGGGAAATATGGCAAACGAAATTCCAGCCTTATCGCGACCGTTCATGGATGAAAAAAGACGAGTGCGCCCGATGCAAATACTTCCGTTATTGTCAAGGCAATGGTATGCATTTGAGAGATAATGAAGGAAAACTACTGGTATGTCATCTGAACAGGTTGACAGGAAACTCTGCAAATGTTCCGGAATAAAAGATTCAGACCCACTATATATTGCTAGTAACCCTCCCAAGAATACCCATTTCAGGTGATTGCAGGAAATCGTCAAAGCCCCTATCTTTGCAATATCAGAATTGAATTAATTAGTCATAATTAAAAATTACGTAGCCACATTGAAAACATTGGAATCGGCCGAAGTGATTCTCCCGCATTCTCACATTTGGTTGTTAGTTAAAAAAAACCATATAATGTATTCAATATTACAGAATAAGTGTAAATAGCATAAATTCTAGTAAACAAAAGGCCCGGCTTGTGAAAGCCGGACCTTTTCGTTTTATCTCTGATGAGCCGTTTTTATAGTTTCCATCCCGATGTCTGTTCCTGTATATTCCAAAGTTTGGCGTACAGCCCCGGCCGGCTCAAAAGTTCATCATGAGTGCCTTGTTCCGCAATTCGTCCTTCTTCCAGCACAATAATCCGGTCGGCATTTCGGATCGTTTTGAGGCGGTGAGCGATAACGATTACCGTCCGCCCCGCAATCAAGGTATTGATAGCCTGCTGCACTTCTACTTCATTCTCCGGATCGAGAGAGGCGGTAGCCTCATCCAGCAGCACGACCGGAGCTTCTTTCAGCATGGCACGGGCAATGGAGATCCGTTGTTTTTCTCCTCCCGAAAGAGTGCAGCCACCTTCTCCTACCATCGTATCGTATCCTTTGGGCAGACGCATGATGAATTCGTGACAACAAGCCTTTTTCGCTGCCACTACAATCTCTTCATCCGTAGCATCTGTCCTGCCGAAACGGATATTATTCTTCAGCGTATCCTGAAACAGATAGACATCCTGAAAAACCATGGAACAATGTTTCATTAATGACTCCGGCTCCAGTTCTTTCATATCCATTCCGTTAAAACGAACCGAGCCTTTACGCGGATCATAGAAGCGTGCACAAAGTTTCAGCATCGTACTCTTTCCGCTTCCGGAAGGACCGACCAAAGCAGTGAGCGTCCCTTTTCTAAGAGTCACGGAAATATCATGCAGTATTTCCTTTTCCTGATAGCCGAAAGATACATGATCAAAAGTAATATCTCCGCTTTCGGGCACATCACGATCTCCCTTCATTTCCGGTTCGTTCATCAACGTAAGGATACGTCCTCCTGCGATGGAGAAGTAGCGAAACTCGGCAAAGTTAGTCAAAGCAGATGTCAACGGATCGAAAACACGGGAACCGACTACCAGAAACATGACAAACGTGAGCAATGAAAGTTCGCCTCCTATCAACAGGTACGTACCGCAAAGGATCATGAATGTCAATCCGGCACGAATCAATGTGACCGAGAATAAGATAAATGGGCCGAGAAGCGCCTCCTGCCGGATACAGGCACGACGGAGATCACTAAAAGCCATTTTCAGGCGTTCGAACTTGCCTCCCAGCAAATTATATGCTTTCATCACCCGTATGCCTTGCAGATATTCTTCCAAGCGGTTTCCGGCATTAATCTTGGCTTCAATCTGCCGCACACTCAGCTTACGCTGGGCGATATTGCTAAGCAACAGGACAGCAACCGCAAGCGGTAAAGCTACGAACATGGCCACCGCCATGCGCCAGTCAATCCAAAGCAAGCCAAGGAAGGCAAAAACCGGCATTACCAACGCTCCCATCAATTGGGGCAAGTGATGGGATATTCCCGTTTCCGCCATGGTAAAGTCAGTGATCAGCATGGAAGAAAGATCCCCCGGATCTCTGCGGGACAGGAATCCCAAGGATAATTTACGCAGATGCTCGGCTAAATTAATACGCCCTTCGGCACTCATCTCATAAGCACCGCGAAAGTTTGCACGATAGGCGGCGCGTTCGGCAAAAGCCATCACCACCATATACACGACCAATATAGCAAAAATCATCCAAAGACGATTCGTATCCAGCGGTGTACCACTACCGTCAAACGTACGGAAAATCACATTTATGGCTTCGATAGAAAGACAGAACGGAACGATATTCACCAGATTGGCAAGCATCGTGTAACCGACAGGTTTACGCAGACGTTCGGTATGTCCTACCGTAATATTCTTGATTGCATTCATTTTGTTTCCTCCTTTTTGATAGTTAATTGCCAACGGAATGCGCTGGTATAGGCATCCCACATTCTTTTATATACACCATCCGTTTTGCTCAGCACTTCGTGACGTCCGCTTTGTACGAGCTTGCCTTCTTTCAGGACAAGTATCTGTTCGGCTGAAATGATGGACGAAAGTCTGTGAGCAATAATGATGACCGTTTTATTTTTGATAAGTTGCTGAATGGCTTGCTGCATCTTATATTCGTTCTCCGGATCGGCAAAAGCAGTCGCCTCGTCAAGCACCAGAATCGGAGCATTTTTAAGAATGGCTCTTGCCACACAAACCCGTTGGGACTCACCGCCGGACAAATACACTCCTTTGTCACCGATCCGCGTATGATAGCCGTCCGGCAGACTCTCTATAAAATCGTGACATTGAGCCGCACGGGCAGCTTCGATCACCTGTTCACGGGTAGCAGACGTATTACCGACCCGAATATTCTCATAGAGCGTATCAAAGAAGAGAAAGCTGTCCTGAAAAACAAAGGAAACGAGATTCATCAAATCCTCGGTCGCTATCTCTTTTATATTAATTCCGCCAATGCAGATCTCCCCTTCACTGACATCCCAAAAGCGCGGAATCAGGTTGGCTACCGTAGATTTTCCGGAACCTGACGGACCGACCAGCGCAGTAATCGCTCCCTGTGGCGCAGTAAAAGAGATGTCTTTCAGCGCTTCGGTACGGGTAGTCTCCGCCTTGTTTTCGTAGGCAAACGATACGTGACGAAACTCGATATCATAGGAAGCGGGCAAATGCGAAACCGCAGTTTCGGGAAGTACCTGTTCATCAAATATGCGGTCGATTCGTTTCACTCCCTCGTCAATCTCGTTCGTACTTGAACCGAGATACATCAGTTTATAGATAGGAGAAACCACGCCGGGCCCCATAATAATAAAGAAGAGATAAACTGCCGCCAGACCAATATTCTGCGTCTCTCTGCTCAGAAGCAACAGACCTACGGGCAAAATGAAGGTTATCAGCGAATTCAGCAATACAGTAAAAGCAATCATACCGGGCTGGTAGGTGTCGCAGACTCTTAAAGCATAACTTTTATAGGCCTCTATCTCACTATTAAACTGGCGGAACGAGCGCACACTCTGACCAAATATCTTCACCACGGGCATTCCTCTCACATACTGGACAGCTGAAGCACTCATACGCTCCTGCGTATCATAATAGATTTTCGTAAACTCTTTGGCTTTTTTCCCAAAGAAGTTCATAAACTGCAAACCGATACTACAAACGATGCAGACCACACAAATAGCCGCCATCCACCCGTTCAGGGAGAAGAAGATGATAAACATCAGCACAATGGTTGCCAGCACATTGACCAGATCGGGAATGGTATGCGCCACAAAATTCTCTATCTTCTCCACATTCTGTTCCATAGTCTTCTTGATCGCTCCGGTGGAAGTACCGTTCAGGTATCCCAGCGAAAGGCGTCCGATATGCCCGGACAGACGAATGCGCAACCCGTAGAGAATACGGAACGCCGCCACATGCGATGCCATCAATGCTCCATACAGTAAAAGCAGTCCTGCCACCAGACCGACAAATGCCACCCATCCCCAGTGTATAAGCACACTGCTATCCAACTCGCTTATCTTGCTGCCATGCAACAAAAGCTCTTTCAGCACTTCATATACCGACCAATAAGGCACCAGCATACACAAGGCACTGACCGCCGAAAGTACCCCGGCAAGCATCAGTAAGCCTTTCTTCTCACCTGCTATCTCAAACAAGCGACTCACACCACTTTTCTTTTTCTGTTTTTCTTTCATACCTTTTCATTTATATATATCTGATTTTTAAAAAAGAACATTCCTCTGAATCGTTCAAAAAAAGAAGGAGCTCATACATTCATGAGCTCCTTCCAACCTGCCGTTTCAAAGGCTATATATTCTGCTATAAATTTCTGCATTTCTTCTTTCTTCACGTGGTGCAGCACCAGTTCTTCGAGCAAGGCAAACAGCCATACCGTATTGAGATGAATAAAGAAATCGGTGATACCTATATTCAGGTGCGGGTACTTCTGCTTCATCCCCTGAAAAAAGACAAAGATAGTACGTGTCATCGCATCGGTATACTCCGAACGGAAGTTTTCCAGGGATGATCCCTGTGCCTGGAAAAGTAACATACGCAACCGGGCACGGTGTTCGGAAACCAAATCGATATATTCCTGCACGGATTCCTGCTGATAGTCCGAATTCGTAAAAACCTCTATGGACATCTGATTGGCATCATGACTATATATCTTGGCATACAAATCATTCAGCACAGGTTTCAGAATCGTGCGGAATATCTCATCCTTATTGGTGAAATAATGGTAGATATTGCTGACTGTAATCCCTGTTCGGGAAGCAATTTCGCGCATGGAAGCATCCTTATATCCTTTTTCGGAGAATACTTCTTCGGCTATGTGGAGGATTTTTTCCTGTATGTCTTCTTTCAAATATTGCATAGTGGCGTTTTATTCACTCTGCAAAGTTGAGAAGAACTTTTGATTTGGGAAATACCCATTTATAGGGATATTTCAACAAGAATTACCTCATCTATATTAATACCTAATAAAAAATCTTCAGGAGATCTGTTTATTCATGTTTCAGCCATTCTTTAGGAAGCACTTCTTTCTCACCCTTTTCATTGACTAATTCCATCTGCAAAACTCCGCCATTGCAATCGAAGTAGCGTACTTCTATCGGGTGCAGTCCGGCTTTCAAGGCCTTCTGTACTATAATCTCTACCGGTGAGTGTGCTCCGTCATTATCTCCCAGTAATTCGCCGTCCAGTTTCAGCGTACTGCCGTCGTCCGAAAGAAGAGCAAATGTATAGATGCCATCGGCAGGTACTTCCAGGTAACCCGTGATTATCAGGCCGATATCTCCTTTCACCTCTTCGGGGATAGAAACGGATTCTACGACATACTCACCATTCACGGGAGCCGCATCGATATCCGCACAAAGATTACCACGGAATTTATGCCATACGGCTTTCAGTCCGGAATTCAAAGAAGCCGGAGCAGCAGTTGCCTCCGCATAAGGAGCTTTGACGTATCGGGTACGTGCTACATCCGATGGAGTACCGTCGGGACGGAAAGTGCGGAAAGTAAAATCTGTCGTTTCCGTCACTTTCAGATTTCCTTCATAAAGAGTGGATTGCTTAGTCGGCATACTTCCGTCAGTAGTATAACGGACTTCAATGCCCGGCAACGGACAAGTCAGATCAACCGAAGCCTCATCAAGGAAAGCATTCACTTTGTAGAATCCTTCCAGATCGGGTACCCGGTAGTTCAATCCAAGGATATCCATCCGCTTGAAATGCGGAACAAGCTGACGATAGAACTCTTTCAGATCCGGTTTCGCCTCCGGCTGCACCCAGGCTATTTCACTCAACGCCACCATACGGGGAAGTATCAGATATTCGATACGTTTCATAGACGGAATCCATTCTGCCCAGAGATTAGCCTGCACGCCCCAGAAACATTCTTTCTGTTCGGGTGACAAGCGATCGTCTGCATACGGATCGTATGCCAATATCTTCTTCACGGAGTTTTTATCCTGCGCATAATCAAAATAGAAATATTCATTCGGGCAGGCAATCACTCTTTGTCCTTGCGAAGTGGCCATAGGCACTGCCTCTTTCGACCAACTTCTCCACCAGGTAATAGCAGCATCCGAAGTCAGTCCGTCGGCAACAACTTCATCCCAGCCTATCAACTTCTTTCCATTGGCAAGGAAGAATTTCTCCATATCACGCACAAACCATGCCTGCAAATCTTCTACCGATTTAAGTCCTTCCGTGCGGATTCGCTTCTGGCAACGGGGGCACTTTTTCCAGTTATTTTTCTCGACTTCGTCACCCCCCATGTGTACATATTCATAAGGAAAGAGATCGAAAATCTCTTTAAAGACATCCTGACAGAATTCCAGCGTCGTATCCTTTCCCGGACAAATAGGAGAAGAGAATGTTTCTCCCCAGCCGATCAGTCCGTCACAAGCGAGATCAGGGTATTGGGTAATAGCAGCCAGGAAATGCCCCGGCATATCTATTTCCGGAATCACATCAATACCTCTCTGTGCAGCATAATCTACAATTTCTTTAATATCTTCGTGCGTATAGTAACCACCATACAGAGTATCTCCTTCTACAATCCGTATTTTGTTTTCCGGAATCAGGAAGTCGGTATTGTCCTCTTCTACCGCACGCTCCATACAACCACGGTCGTGCTTGTTAAATTTACGCCACGCTCCTTTTTCCGTCAGCAACGGATATTTCTCGATTTCGATCCGCCATCCCTGATCATCCGTCAGATGCCAGTGGAACTTATTCAGTTTATATAAGGACATCAGATCCAGCACATGTTTCACTTCATCTTTATTCCAGAAGTGACGGGAAGCATCCAGCATAAAACCACGCCATTCAAAGCGCGGCGAGTCCTCTATTTGCACGGCAGGAATGGAGAAAGTCTGTTTCGTTCCCTGCACTTCTATTCCGGCAGGCAGCAGTTGGTGGAGGCTGGCAATGGCGGAAACGATACCCGAATAATCTCCGGCTTCAACCTGAACAGACTTGGGAGTAGCCTGAAGTTTGTAAGAGCCGGGCTTTCCATTATCCTGCCCTAGCTGGAGATAGATATCCGCCTTATCGGCTTCGGTCACCTCTACAGAAGTAGACACCACATTCCGAAGAATATCCTGCAAATATCCGGCAGCCGGAAATAAGGACTGATCGGAAACGCCGATTTTCATTCCATCCTTTAAGACGAAAGCACCCGACTGTTCCGTCAGACTAACGGGGGTAGGTAAAATTGCAATCTCCTGCTTCACCGTAGGCGTGCAAGAGGACAAAATACATGCTGATGCAATCAGTAGAGAAGTACTTAGTTGTTTGAACATAAGGTTAACTGTTTAATAAGTTGATTACTTTGACTTTTATTGACTATCTATATATAATACAACTCAAACAGGCAAACTACTAAAAGGGAAAGAAAAGTTTTTAGTGATTTACTACTAATGATGCTCCATCGCTTCCATCAGACTATAAGGATATTCTTCCATAAAGATTCGGACAATCTCAATAATATTTCTCTATTCCGCCAAATCCGGTTATCATCTTATTCTCTTTCACTTTACAGATAAAGTTGTTTAATCGCTTTTCAAATTCTTCCGGTCGCTTCCTTGCTGCTTCAATGTATGCAATTCGGATACGCTTATATGCGTCGGAAAAATGCCGGTAGTTTCTCCATGCTATTTCATCTTCTTTCAATCTATCCATTATATCATTGGGAAAAATAAAGGGATCAGATAAAACAGTGCGTATTTTATCTTCAAATTCAGGGTGTATCATTTTATTTGCCAATAACCATTTAAGTCTTTCTTTGTTGGCTTGCGAGTATGTACTTTTAGGTTTTCTAGGCGTGAAACGCTGAATTCTATGTTCTTTATCAAGCGGTTTTATCGTACTGTCAATCCATTCGAAACAAAGGGCTTCTTCAACAGCATCGTTGTATGCAATACTTTTTTCACCTGACGATTTAAGAGGAAATACAAACCAAATTTCGTCTTCGGTTTCAAAGTTGTCCATCAGCCACTTTCTCCAGTCTTCCCGATTTTCAAAATACTTTATTTTATTTTCTGTTGCCATAATAGGTCATTCAAACTAATTATTTTACTGCCTTTACATTCGTAATAATGAAGCATTTCGTCCATCTTCTTTTTATCATAATCCGTAATACAATCTGATAAGACTTTGAATCGCTTACTTACAATCGCCAAAAATACTAAAAATCGGTCAGGCAGACATGATTATCGTTGAAATCATCAATGCCAAATCTGTCGCTTATTTATAAAACATCCGGGAAGCAATCGTTTTATCACATTCCCGGATGCATAAAATGTTCTGAAAATAACAGACCGGTATCGTATCAATAACTAATCTTCACTCCGGCAAAGAAACTTCTCGGAAGCGAAGGACCGTAGATATAGTTGGAATCCCGGTTAGCTCCTCTGTCGAAGTCTTTCTGATATGCTTCAAAGATATTCTGAACACCTCCGCTAAGTTGTAAGTCTACCGTTTTATAGAGTTTGAAGTCATACGCTATCTTCACTCCCATATCGAAGAACCGGGGTGTACGGATGGCTTCCGCCTTTCGCTCGGGCATATCGCCCATTGCTACGTTTTCTGCGCTGATGTCCATACGCTGCACAAGCATACTGCCGGTATATGTACCCGAGAGAGCAATGGACAACGGTTTGACGGGAGTATAAGTAGCCGTAAAATAACCGTAGATATCGGGAGTACGGAAGATTTTTCTTTCTGCCGGCGCATCATCGTGCCATTTATGCGGTTCATCGTATCGGCTGCGCTGCAATGTCAGTCCTGCCTGTATTTGAAGCAAAGAAAGATAAGCAATCTTTCCTTCCAGAGTCAATCCCATTACTTTGGCTCCCGGACCATTGCTGCGTATTTTCACCAGCACACCGTCACCACGGTCAAAAGGCCCTCCTAACACGAACACATCAGTCAGCCTCGTATAAAATCCTTCTACTAACAGATTAGTCTGAAAAGCACCAAAGCGGTGATACATATCTGCGGATGCACTGAAGCTCTGCGATTTTTCCTCTTTCAAGTCCTTTGCACGCTCGATCATCGCCACTGTTCCACCTACATTTTCGATATGCATATCTTCGTCAAATGCCTGTGGGGCGCGGAAGCCGGAAGAATAGCTCAAACGCAGATTGATATTATCCGTAGGATTGAAACGCAGGTTGGCACGCGGGCTGAAAATAACATCATCCACCATATTGTGCTTATCCAGACGCCCGCCAATCAAAATTCCCCAATGTTTGTTTTTCCATTCGTTCTGTAGAAAAGCACTGTAAACCTTGACCGTCTGGTCCGTATGGCGGTCGTATCCCCACATATTATCTTTCAGCCGGTCACGGTTATATTCGAGTCCCGCTGTCAGGTCGGAAGGCATGAAAAGACATTTGTCGAATGTGTGCACATATTGCACACCGCCCATAGCGGTGAGGTCGGTCGTCTTTCCGTATGCTTTCAGAGGATCGTTGCCGGGACCATAATAACTGTCACGATCCGTATTGGCTGCCGAGGCAAAAACACTTAAACGATTCTTTTCATTCGGTGAGAAATAATCGTATTTCAGACTTCCGCCATCTATGGAGTGTTGTAACTGCTCGGCAATATGGGCTTCGTGAGGAGGACGATCCAGCATATCTCCACCACGGCGGAATTCCTGCATATGATGGTATTCAAACGTTAGTTTGGAGTAAGTACTCGTTTTCAGATAAGAACGGAAACCGACCGTCTGATTCTTCAGTTTCGGAAGTTCCGTAAATCCGTCTCCGTCATAATCATATCCCGACCGATGACGGTTCTGCCCGAAGATATACAATCCGGCACGATGATCGTCCGTTACAAGGGAAGCATTCAGCGAGGTGTTGTTATCGAATGCGGAACTGCCACCAATGGAAGTGATCGTATGCGATAACTGACCGGAATTTCGCAGAGGCTCCTTCGTAATGATATTGATCGTTCCCGCAATGGCCGAAGAGCCGAACAATGCCGATCCACCCCCGCGCATGACTTCTACACGTTCGATCATGCTGGCAGGAATCTGCTCCAGCCCGTATACCCCGGAAAGGGCACTGAACACGGGACGGGAGTCGATGAGTATCTGTGTATAGGGGCCGTCCAGCCCATTGATCCGGACTTGCTGAAACCCACAATTCTGACAGTTAGTCTCTACACGGACACCAGGCTGAAAATTCAAGCCCTGTGATAATGTAGAAGAATTAGTGGTTTCAAACAGTTTCAAATCTACTACATTGACCAGAGTCGGTGCCAGACGTCGGGTTGTTTCACTACGGTTGGCAGAGACGACTACTCCGTCCAGAGCAATCGCATCTTCTTCCAGTTCAAAGTTCTCTTCCAGCGTTTTACCTTTTTTCAAGGTCACACTACGGGTAACCGTCTTATACCCTACCGAGCTGACTTCCATCATAAAGTTTCCTTCCGGCAGATTCTTCAGGAAGTAGTGTCCGGTAGCGTCGGTGACGGTTCCTATAGTGGTTCCCTTTAATGCTATGGTAATATAAGGCAGATGCTCACTTGTCTTTTTATCCAATACATGACCAATTATATTCGCATCAGATTTTTTCAATTCCGGATACTCCGGATGTTCAGCCAATGCAGGCAACAAGGCACAACATAGGCTGACCAGGACTAAAAGATATTTTTTCATTGTCGTTAGTCTTTTAATGTTTTAAATCAAAAATAATAAGGATGGGAAGCAACAGCAGTTTCCAAAGAAGACCTGCCTGCTTCTACGTGATGCAGACTAAACGACAGGAGGCGCTCTGAGAGAAATGGCGCCCGGACAGGGACGACAATACCGCATACGCTGCGGAGAGGCGAGAAAAATACATAAAAGAGACAGGACAGAAGTCACAAACAAAGGTGTCAAACCATTATCTGTCACCAATGTATGGTCCAATATGTGAATCAGCTGAAACTCTACTGTCGTATGGCTATGTTCGCCACCTTTCTTAAAGGGATGTGAATGAACAATCGTAACCCCGTTTACCACATGGGAGTGAGTAAACAAAGTAATCCCTGCCATGTACGAAATAAACAGTACAGGCAAAAACCACTTCATTATATTCAGGTATATTTGTTTCATTCGTCGGTTTTTGTGCAGCGAAGATAAGGTTTATCTTCTGCGGCAAAGATAGGGATTGTCCGGTTCCGAAACAATCCCCATTTATAAGGATTTATAAGCTAAAAAGATTATTAAACCATTATTAATAGCTAATTTTCACTCCAGCAAAGAAACTTCTCGGCAGTGAAGGGCCATAAATATAGCCCGAATCACGGTCGGCTCCCTTATCAAAGTCATTCTGATAAGCATTGAAGATATTCTGTATTCCGGCATTCACCTGCAAGTTCATCGACTTATAGAGTTTGAAGTCGTATGCCGCCTTCAGAGCGATATCGAAGAAGTCTTCCGTATTGACCGTAATCGGTTTGTCGAGGAATCCGGGAACAGGTTCGTGAGGTATCAGCATCGAACCCGTATAGGTACCGGAAAGGGCGATAGACAACGGTTTGACCGGAGTATAAGTAGCTGTAAAATAGCCGTAAGTATTCGGGGTACGCATCATCTTCTTTACTGCCGGAGCTTCTTTGTTCCACACGTGCGGTTCGCTGTAATGGCTCTGCTGCAAAGTAGCCCCAGCCTGGATCTGGAATTTATTCAGATAAGCCATCTTTCCTTCCAGTGTCAGTCCCATCACACGTGCTCCGGGAGCATTATAGCGTGTACGTGTCAGAATTCCGTCTTTTACTTCGCCATCAGTCAATGCAAAGACATCCGACAATTTAGTATAGAACCCTTCCACCAAAAAGTTAATCTGGAATGCACCGAAACGGTGGTAAATATCTGCTGAAGCACTTAAGCTCTGTGATCTTTCCTCTTTCAGATCCTTTGCAAGCTCAACCATTGCCACATTTCCACCTACGTTCTCCACATGCAAATCTTCATCAAAAGCCTGCGGTGCACGGAAACCGGAAGAATAGCTCAAACGCAGGTTAATATTTTGGGTAGGATTGAAACGCAGGTTAGCACGCGGGCTGAATATAATATGATCAATCAGGTTATGCTTATCCAGACGACCGCCAAGCAAGAATCCCCAATGATCGTTCTTCCATTCATTTTGCAGGAAAGCGCTACCGATATTTACTTTTTGATCTACCGTGCGGTGATATCCCCACATATTGTCTTCCAGCTTATCCTGGTTGAATTCGATTCCGGCAGTCAGGTCCGAAGGCATAAAAATACATTTTCCGAAGCTGTAGACATATTGTGATCCTGCCATCCAGTTCAGGTCGGTAGTGTTTCCGTAAGCATTCAGATCCTGCCCGCCACCATAATAGCTGTCAC
>OGXP01002362.1_pt1 | contig 12506 bp, 16 predicted proteins | sample 1576351 | NCBI WGS metagenome assembly OGXP01 (sample SAMEA3541517, study PRJEB24748) | human gut metagenome | biome: human gut; feature: human-associated habitat; material: faeces | place: China | collected 2012
TCTGATACTCCCCTATAAAAATGGCTATTTATCAACTGTTTGTTGTGACATAGCCAAATTTAAATATATAGTTTTCATATTCTTCAGTTTCTTCTGTTGTTAGATTCTCTATTGTTTTTTTCCTACATAACTTTGCAGCTCCTGCTGATACTGGAAAAATTTTAGGATTTTTTATTCCAAATTCAGCCAAATAAGCTTTTGTTCTTTCTACCATTTCTTCCAAAGACTCTTCTTCTGGATTAATATTATCTATTTTATTTAATGCAAAAATAAATCTTTCTTCAGCTTGCTTCCCATTCTTTTTCATAGATTCAGCAATTCCATTAAGTAAAGAAGCATCATCATTTGTAGCGAGCTGAGTAGCATTAAGTACATATAATACCAATGGATTATTCATATTATCTTTCACAAAATTAAACGTAATTTCTTTATGTTCAACGTTTCTTGCACTATTTGGTCCAGGAGTATCAACAAATACTATTTTCATTTCATTATCATCAATTCCTGGAAAATTACCTTTTATTCTTATATTTGTTCTTTCGTTTTGATTATTATTTAATTTTTCTAATTCTTTAATATCAATACTTTCCCATTCTGTTAAAGGCTCATTATTTTTTGTTTCTGTTCTATATAAATACTCTGACAATAATTTATCATTTTCTAATTTAAAGATTGTAGCTGTACAAGCCTCATTTCTCGAAGGCAAAATTTCCTTTCCAATCATTGCATTAATAAGAGTTGATTTTCCTGAACTCATTGTAGCTATTACTCCTATTTCTGCTATTGAATTTTTTACATCATTAAATTTTTCTCTTACATTATTTTTTTCAAGAGCTGACTTTACTTTTTTTATGTCACTTTTTTCTATTTCTTCTAAATAATTTTCAAAGTCTTGTAGAATATTTTTATTTTCTGATATTTCAATAAAATTAAGTCCTATTTTCCATCCAGTTTCATTAAACTTATCTAATACATCCTCTAAATCTTCAAATTCTTCCTTTCTCCCTTTAAAAATTATTTCAAAAGACTTACTATTAAAATCTTCTCCTATACTTTTTATTAAATCTTCTCCCCATATATACAAAGATTTACCTTTATTTTTATTTATTATAAGATTTGTTCTTGAGTTATTATTAAGCTCTATTGAACATTGAATGATTTTAAGAGTACATAAATAAGGTTCATATTGTACCTCTATCTTATCCCTATTTTCTGAAATTTTATATTGCATATTTCTTCCTACTGCCATTTTCCCTCCTAAACTTAAAACAAATATATATTATAGTTACTTAACTTTTTTACTAAAAATAAAATAAACTTTATATGTATATGATACAATATATCTCTATATTTATTCAATGAGTTTGTAATATTTTATTTATTTTTAGCTTATTTATAATGTATTTTATAAGTATTTAGAACATAAATTTATATTTTATCCATTGTGTCTATCCATGGAAGAAAAATTTTATTTATTCCTTTAGTGTTTTCTAACGCTATTTTCATTTCTTCTTCCTCTTTCCTTATCTTTTTAGTCATGTGTCTAATATCACACGAAAGATAATAAGCTGAAATTATTTTAGCCTTTTTTTCTTTAACTTTTTGATTTTCTTTGAAAAATATAAAAGATTCAGGAGATAATTTTCTCTTCAAAAAATATATAGTAAAAATATCCGCTCCGTATTTATTTATTGGAAAAAATATTAAAAAAATTTCTAAATATACTATAAACAAAAAGATTAAAATCTTTTTTACTTTTTTATAATATATACTAACTGCTAAAATACTTACTATAAGTATAAAAACTTGTGGTTTAACAATTTCATAAATTATCATAAAAAAATTTAAAAATGTTTTTGGCATTTTTCTTCCCCCTTTACTTTAAAAGTATTTTATATTTTTTGGTGTGACATATTTTGTCATTATAAAATAATATTTTATTTTTTTTATAATTTTTTACAATATAAAAATGCCAGAGATTTTTATTTCCCTGACATCTTTATTTATAGCTTTATAAATATATTTATACTGTTTCTTGTAGAATGGATTTGAGTTATTCTGTCATTTATAAGTCTAGTTTTTAATGAGTTTCTAAATATGCTGAAATTACTTTCTTTATCACAAGAAGATACTGAAAGTAAGTCGGATAGCTGAAATTTCATTCCTTTTGAATATCTCATCTCTATTTCAAAAACAGCTTTTTCAATTTGACTATTAATATCTCTTATCATGTTTATTTTTGAGGGGTAGCTGTTCTTACTACACGAAAACCAGATTTTTCTATAGCTGGTAGACCAAAAACAGCTGAACTACTTCTTTTGGTATATAAATCTCCACCAGCAAATTGGTTTCCTATTAAACCGTCACAATCTCCTCCTCTTAAACGTCCCGAATATTTTTCATCATAAATATGTAATCTAGTTTCATCAATGTAACCATCTAACGCTGTGTCATAGATATGTTGACTTACATTTCCAATTACATCATATAACTTTAATTCATTAGGTCTTTTTAGACCTACATCATGGATTCCAACTTTACCATACCATGCGAATTCTGTATAGCTTGGTGGAGTTGCACTCATAGCTGCTCCAAAAGCTGCTAATGCACCTAAACCTTCTAATGAATTTTCTGAATCTTGCTCTTCTTTCTTAAAATATCTTTTATCAAAATTACCTTGTTCTTGAGCAACCTTTCCTCCCCAAGCAAACCATTCCCATTCTAATTCTGTTGGAAGTCTATATCCTTCTACTTTTGAAAAATCAGCTAAATTTGGATATTCTTCTTTTCCATCTTTATAAATTATTTTTACTAATTTATCATTTTCTATTTTATAAGCAGGCTGTAAACCATATCTGATACTCATTTTATTACAAAATTCAAAAATAGGAACACGATCGACATTATTTACAGGTTTTCTTGCTCCTAAAACTTTACTTGGATTTTCATTCATTAATTCATCCCATTCATCATTAGTTACATCATATTTAGAAACATACAAATCAAATGTTGTTCTTTCTTCATTAAAAAAACTAGGTTTATAAGTTCCTCCCTCAACAAAAATCATATTAGGATTTTGTTCTTTTTTAACAGTTTCTTTAATCAATGATTTTTCATTAATTCCTAAATATTCCATAATATCTTCGTCATCTGCATTTACTTGTAATAATCTTTCCAAACATGGTTTTAGTGCATTTTCTTTAGTTTCTCCCTCAGGAAGAGCTGATAAGGCTTTTATAGTAATTACTTCTACATTACCAGAGTATTTTCTTCTAGCAACTTTATTAACTCTTCAAGAGATATTTTTTCTTTTTTAGGCAATAAACCTAAAATTTCATTATCATCAGGATATTTTTCTATTAAACGATTTAATGTACCTGTTATTGCAAATGAAATTTCTTCGTTTTCTGGCATATTGCATAGAGCCTTTAAAGATATAATATCTAACTCTGTACTAAATTTATTACTTAAATTATTTAATTTTTCTTTTAATTCTTTTTGCATTTTATACCTCCGTAGTCATTTAATCAATAAATCTTTATAAGAAATTACTTTTGAGGACTAGCTGTTCTCACTATACGGAAACCTACAGCAAAAGTAGAGTCTCCACGACCATTTCTTTTATAAAGTGAACAGTCATCTTCTGGTTCATGAGTCCAACGTGACTTTGGAGAATCCAAATAATATCCACCTTTCTTTAAAGCCTCAGAATAATTTTCCTCATAAATATAAGCTCTACTTTTTTCTAAATAAGTTTTTGTTTTGTAATAATTATACCTATCGTAACAATACTCACAAATATTTCCTGTACAATCATATATACCTAATTCGTTTGCTTTTTTATTACCTACAGAATGTGTTTGCGAATCTGAGTTTTCACAATACCATGCTACTTCATCTAAATTATCGCTTCCTGCATATTTGGTATCAAAAGTTTTATTCTTAAGAGCTGGTTTTCCTCCTCTAGCAAACCATTCCCACTCTAATTCTGTTGGAAGTCTATACCCCTCTACTTTTGAAAAATCAGCTAAATTTGGATATTCTTCTTTCCCATCTTTATAAATTATTTTTACTAATTTATCATTTTCTATCTTATAAGCTGGCTGTAGCCCATAGTTTTCACTTATTTTATTACAAAATACTAAAGTATCAATCCATGTAATTGATTCAACAGGTCTTCTGCTGCCTTTAAATTTACTCGGATTTTTCCTCATATATTTTTCCCATTCTTCTTGAGTAGTCTGATATTTATTTACATATAAATCTATTACACTTCTCTCCTCATTAAAGAAACTTGGAGTATATGAACTACCTTCAACAAAAACCATATCTGGATTTTGTTCTTTTGGTACTATGTTTTCAATACCTAAATATTCAAGTATATTTTCATCATTTGGATTTACTTCTAATAGTCTTTCAAGAGATTGAGCTATAGCTTTTTTTCTAAGTTCTTCTTCTGGGAAAATTGATAATGCCTTTATTGTAAATACTTCTACATTACTTGGATATGTTTCTTGAAGAACTTCTATTAAATTTTCAAGAGATATTTTTTCTTTTTTGTGAAGCAATCCTAAAATTTCTTCGTCCTCTGGGTATTTTTCTATTAAACGGTTTAATGTTCCCGTAATTGCAAATAATATCTCTTCATTTTCAGGTACAAAACACAAAGCTTTTAAAGATATTACATCTAAGTCTGTATTAAATTTTTCACTAAGATTTTGCAGTTTTTCTTTTAATTCATTTTGCATTATGATTTCCTCCTTAAAAATTTTAGTCAACTATTTCAGAATCTTCTATTTTTTCTTCGCCTTCAGTTTTAAAATATTTCATTCCTTTTACAAATTCAGGAAGAGTAACATTATTTTTCTTCATATCTTCTCTTATTACTTCTGTTGCCATTTCATCAATTAATTCTTCAAGCATATTTAATTTTTGCTTATGAATTTCAACTTTTCTATTATACGGTTCTAATTTTTGTATGTGTCCTTTAATTCTTAATTCTACCTGTTCTGAACTTAAATTCATTTTCTTTATTTTTTCTATTTTATCTTCTATTTCTCTAATATCTTCAGTAGATAAAGAGTTTAGAATTTCATTTTCAACATCACTTATTTTTTTATAATATTCATATATTGAAGATAATTCTGGTAAAATTTCTAAATTTGTTTCTATTTTTTCATCTTTAAAATTATTTTCAAAAAAAGTTTTTATTGAACTTGCTTTATAATTTTTTTCTCCATATTTTTCTTTTAATTTCTCAAAAGATATAAAATATTTTAAATCATTTAATCTTATAGCCACATAAATATTTTCTTCTATTTCTTTTATCTTTGAAATTACATCATTTTGTAAATTTAATAAATTTGAATTTGAACTATTTTCTTTTTCCATTTCAGCTAGTTCTAATTTACTTTGTAAAAATGATAAATCCATTTGTTTTTTCATTTTTTCTATTTTACTAAATTTAAAAGCATTTAAAGACGTAGATATTTCTTCTATCTCAGTCTTTATTTTTTCTACTTCTTTTTCAGCTTTTGTTTTTTCTGCTTCACAACTTCTAATATTTTCATATAATTCATCTAACAGTTTTCTCATCTTTATTCCCCCTCATCTATTTTTATTTTAATTATTTGTATTATCTGCTATTTCTTCTAATACTATTCTTAATTCCTGACACATTTGTTTTTCTGTTGGAAGTTTTATTCTCTTACGATTTTTTACAATACTTTCAATATGTGGCAGTATCAAATCTCTTGCAAATTCCTCTTGGTCATCATCTGCAAACATATCTTTTAAAGTGCTTCCTGTTAAATCTTCTTTTAAGTCATCAATTATACTTTCTGCCTCTTCTTTATTTAAAAGATAATCTACTGAAAGCTCTGAAAATTCTTTTTCTATTATTCTAAGCATTTCATTTACATCATCTTCTATAAAGTTATTTAAAACTTTATTTGAAACTTTTCCTGCAACTGCCCCACCGCCAAATGAACCTAAAAGTCCTCCAACAAATCCGCCTACAGCTGTTCCAACGATTGGGACTACTGAACCAAGAGCTGCTCCTGCTGTTGCTCCACCAACCCAGCCTGCCGTTCCACCTGCAACAGTTGAAGCTGTATTTGCTATATTTTTAAATAACTGTTTTCCTGAAATTCTTCCCCTAAATATATTTACAACATCTACTGTTGAAAGAACTACAACTGATATTCCTGCTGTTATTACATTTCCTCTTAAAAGTTTTGCAGCACTTTTCATAGCAGCTGCACCATATATATTACTTCCACCTCTGAAAGCATTTACTAAAACTGCAGAGGCTTTTGAACCAAGAACTCCTACAACTGCTTCTGAACTTCCAACTAAAAGACTGTTAAGACCTGCTCTTGATAGCTGACTGGCAAGAATTGCTGTTATAAAAGCTGTTCCTCCAACTTTTAATCCTGAATAAGTAGCATTTTTAAGAGCTGCATTAAAATCTTCTCCATTCCATATAGATGTGGCAAATGTAAGGCAACTGCTTATACCAAAAGCAGAAGTTGCAATTATTGCTCCATTTACACTGTCAAAAGCTATTGATTCAACTGTACCTGCTTTAGCAATGTTTTTAGCCTGTTCATAAGTAAAATGTCCCTTACGGACTATATTTTTAGCTTCTTCCGGATTGGTTACATTAGGAACTTCTCCTCTTCTTATTCTATTTTTCATTGCTTCAACTGCACTGTCATATTTATCTGATGGAACTTCTATCTGCATTGGTGTTCCATCAGGGTTTATATATCTGAATTTACCATCATGGAAACATTCTTGAATACATTTACTTCCAGAACTGCAATATTTTGACTGAATAGATATTCCATTTACCATTCTGTCAGCTCCATTTGCCGCATTATCATCTCCAACTATAACAGCTTTTTTTCCTGTTAAAGTATCATATATATGATTTGCTCTTTCAGCTGCAAATCCATGTCCTCTTGGAGTTGAAAATTTATCAAGCCCATAATTTGTTGAAGCATTACTTACATTTCCATAAATAACTTTAGAAGCTGTATCAATACTAGGTCTTACTTTTTCTTCTGTAATTTCTTCAAACTTATCTTCAATTGTATTGCAGTTGCAGGCATAATTTAAAAACTTAGCAATACTTTCTGCTTTCCATAAATTTGAAAGTTTATATATTTCTCCTGTTTTTAAAATAATATTTAAAACATCTTGAACTTTTAATTCTTTTATACTGCTGTAAGAAATTTTTATTCCTTTCTGCCCTGTCAGAGAATTTTCAATATATAAAGCTGTATTTGTAAAGAAAAGGCTGTTTCTGAAGTTTTCAAAATCTCCTAATATACAGATAATATTTTCTTTTGGTTCTGATATTATCCCATCTTTTAAAAATGTCTTAAAAATCATATCTTTGAAGTTATTATGTGAAAATCCATACATAACCCTAAAACTATTTTTCTTGTCAAAAAAAGAATTTTCTTTATGAAGATTATAAATAAATTCACTTAAAGATATTCCCATAGCTTTTATCACCCCTTATATTAGTTCAATATCTTTTCCCTGACTTAATATCCACTTATCAATTCCATTGCCAAATACTTCTGCTGATATTAAATATCCGTTTTCTATTTCATCAATTACTTGTGCAGTAGGTATTTTATCAAGTACAGCCTCAAGAGAATTTCCAAAATATTTAAATTTCAGTTTTCTTAATTTCCCTCCTGTCATAAACTGTACTCTTTTTCTAAATTCCCCCTCCTCAAACCTATCTTTGTAAGGAATGGGAAAATGTTCTTCTAAAACTTTAAAGTTTTGTATCCTGTCAACTCTATAAATGGTAGGAAACACATCATCTTTATTTTCAAAATATTTTTCTTTATCTATGCCGTCTATATGTGCAAGAACATAGAAATAATATTCTGAAAACATTATCCCTACTGGAAGAATAGTCCTTTTTACAACAGCTTTATCTGTTCTTTCATATTCTATTTCCATTTTTAAGTGCTTCTGTACAGCTTCTCCTATTTCCCAAAGACTTTGAAGAAATTCTTTTTTATGCTGAAGCTCTATGTAATGAAACTTCTCATTTTCAATGAGTTTTGATACTTTAAGATAACTTTCTTTTGGGACACACTGCTTTATAAGTTTATCAATTATTCCTGTCATCTCTGTTTTTAAAAATGCTCTGCTGTCCAAAAGAATTTTACATACTGCTAAGATTTCACTGTTTGTCAGCTTTTGATTATCTTCATTTTGAAGAATATAACCGTTTGTCTTATCATCATATATAATTTCTGAGAGATTATTGGTTGAAAGTAAAAAAGTTCTTAAGTCACTAATATCTCTGTGAATACTTCTTTCGCTGACCTCATATTCCTGAGCAAGTTTTTTTCGGTTTACTTCTTTGTTATTTAATAATCTTAAATAAATATCTAGTATTCTCTGATTTTTCATATGACCTCCTGTTTATCTAAGATTATTTTATATTTTTTGGTGTGACAGATTTTGTCATTTAAAAAAATAAATATCCTATTTTTATAAGATATTTATTTTATCAAACTACAAAACTTCATTTCCTTTTGCTATTCCCAAACCAAGAGAAACGATTTCTTCATTTGTGATATTCAATTTTTTTCCATTCAAATCAAGGAATACAAGCATAGCAAGTATTCCTATCCTTTTATTACCATCTAAAAATGGGTGGTTTCTTATAAGAGAGTTACAAAGCTGCTGTCCTTTTTCTTCTACGGTTTTATATAAGTCTTCCCCATCAAAACTTATATAAGGAGAGCTTACAGCCATTTCAAGAAGTCCAACATCTCTTATTCCTCTTATGCCACCTGTTTTATCAATTATTTTCTCATGTAAAAACATAATATCATTAACGGTCAACTTAATCATGCCAACTCCTTAAATGCCTCATAATATTTTTCAAGGTAGTAATCAGCCAGTTCTTCCAATTTTTCTTTGCTTTTCTCTTCTATTGTTTCTTTTTCCATAAATATCACCATATTATATTTTTTATTTTGTGCTTAAATTATATCATATTTTAAATAATTAGTAATTTATTAATTTGATATTTTCAACTATTAGAGTATTTGTATTCCTCAATAAATATTGAATTTTATGAAGAAATATATGAAGAAATATATGGAGAAAATAAAAAAAGAAATTGAAAAATACATACCTTTTAACGAGCAGGAGGAAAAAGATAAAAAACTTATTCTTGAAATTATTGAAAATGAAAAAGATATTTTAAAAAGAAATAATAAGAAATATCATTTTACTGTGTCAACTTGGATAGTAAGTCCGAACAGAAAAAAGTTTTAATGTGTTATCATAATTTATATAATTCTTGGGCATGGCTTGGAGGTCATACTAATCGGAATAAAAATTTTATTGAAAGTAATTAAATAACTATTTTACATTTTTTTTGTAAAAATTGATTTATAAATAAAAATATGGTATATTTTAAATATAGAATTTTATGAAAAAGGTGGTTATATATGTTAATAAGATGTGAAATAGGAAATTTTAAATCATTTAAAGAACCACAAGAGATAAACTTATTTCCATATGGACAAAATTCATTTAAAGAGAATATACATTATTTTAATGATAATGAACTGTATTTTGGAACTTCTAAAAAAGAAAATGAAAAAAGAAAGAAAAATAGATTACTAAAACTTGCTTTAATTACAGGGAAGAATGCTTCAGGAAAAAGTAATTTTTTTGAAGGAATAGAATTTTTTAAAGACTTTTTCATTAAAGACAGGGATAATATTTTTTCCTTTGATGAATTTTCTCTTGAAGAAAATAAACTGGATACTATTTTTGAGATAGAGTTTATCCATAATCAAAAATATATTCAATACAGTTTAAATATAAATAAATTTGAGAGAAAAATAAATGGAGAAAGACTTTCTGTAAAAATATTGAATAAAAAAACTTTTGAGGAAGTATTTTATATAAAAAATGGTGAGATTTTAATATTTAATACAAATCATATAAAAAGTAAAGGTATTAAAGAGTTTTTTATGAATAATACCTCTCGTTCATTGATAAAAATATTAAAAGATGCCAATGACAGTTTTATAAAAGAAAACTTTTTGAGTTTCTTTGAAAACATGGTAATTATTCATAAAAATAATCCAATAACAGAAAATAATTTTATTCTAAATAAAATAAAATTAAAAGAAATGCTGTTGGAAAGAAAAAATGGGAAATCTTGTAGATTGTTAGAGCTTATAGAAAAATTTGTAAGTAATCTTGATACGGGAATAAAAAGACTTGATATTGAAGATGGCATGGATGAAAATTATGGAAATTTGAGCAGTGAAGCTATTGAAAAAGTAAAAAAATATAGAATAAAAACAATCCATAACAAATATGATTTAGATGGGAAAATAATCGGAGAAACAAAACTAGATTTATATACTAATGAATCAACAGGGACAAGAAAAATAGTTGAGCTTTCTTTTGCCATAATATCATCATTATATAATGGAACTCCTGTCTTAATAGATGAGCTGACAACATATTTTCATAATAAGATAACAGAAGAAGTAATAGATTTATACAGAATGGATTGGACTAGAGGACAGCTTATTTTTTCTACTCATAACGATAATTTACTTGATTATGATTTTAGAAAAGACCAGATTTATATTATAGATAAAAATGAAAAAGAGGAAAGTGAAATTTTCTCATTAATAGATACTGATTTCAGAAACGATTTATCAACTGCTAAGCAATATATGGCAGGTAAATTTGGATCATTCCCAAAAGTAAATCTTAATTTTTTAAGAGATGGCTGGGAGGATTAAATTATGAGAAAGAAAAAAGATAAAATAAAAAAAATAACAACAGTTCTTTTGATTGTAGAAGGGAATACAGAGAAAAAATTATTTGATTATATCAATCAGCAGCAAAAAGATATAAACTTTACTGTTAAATGTGTAGGAACAGGAGAATATTACGAAATAAGAAAGAAATTAGAAACAGAGATAAAAAGAAATGATACTTATGACAATATTTTTTGCATTTTTGATGGGGACTTAATTGAAAAGAGCCTTAAGAATTTTGAAGATAATATACACAAAATGATAAAATCCAATGCAGAAATTATATGTAGTTATAGGTGTATTGAAAATTGGCTTTTGTATTTCTTTGACAATTTTTCTACTGGAAGTATGGACAGTAATGCTGTAAAAACTAGGTTAATAAAAGTAAGCAATGGTAAATATAAATCAGAAACAGACTTTGATGAAGAGTTTTTTTATAATAATTTAGATAAGGCTAATATTCATGCAAAAAGAATAGCAGAAAAAAAAGGATATAATGGAAAAAATATTGTAAATATCATTAAATTAAAGTCCGAGCCATTTACAAATATTTATGAGTTATTTGAAGAATTGAAAATATAATTATAAAAGAAGAACTAAAAAGAGCAAAAAAACTATATAAAATATTTCCAACTCTAATACCAAATATTAAATATTATTAAATAAAAAATGTTCAAAAAGATAAAGTATGCAGTTGTAGTCCACTGCATCAGTGATTATTAATAACATGGATATAGTTGAGGATATTGATGTTATTGCTAAAGGAAAAGAAGTAAAAGCAGGGGAACTTCTTATGAGAGTAAAAATAAAATAAGTTTATAGGGATGGGTTTATATATGAAAATGCTGAAAGGAAAATTTTCTTTTTGGCATTTTTTCTTTAAGAAACAAAGATAAATACAGAGCTTTATAGAGAGCAGCTTAAATTGAATGAAAACATCAGTGTAGAAGATAAAGATTTGAATGATTATAATGAAGGGAATCAGAGAATATCTTATAAAGCTTGCAGAAAAACAGATTATCATAGCTTTCAATCAATCTGAAAAAGAAGTTCAAGATTTAAGAGAAAGAACGAGAGAAGCATTAAGGGAAAGAAAAAAACAAGGAGTAATCCTAGGAATGAGAAAAGGAGCAACTTTTGAAACTAAAAAATCAAAGGAAATGAAAATTCAGATAGAAAAACTTTCTCGCAGCTTTAACGGAACACTGAAAGATTATGAAGTAATTTCTCTTCTAAGACTTTCTAGGAAAACTTATTATAAGTATTAAGAAGGAAATGTCTGAAAAAAATATATAGAAATAAAAAATTATTCTCAATTATTGACATACACATTATTAGTGTGTATAATATAATTGAGGTGATACCATGGGTTCAAACTTTAAAGACCTCATCCAACTATTAAAAGAAAATGGTTGGGAATATTGTAGAACCAAAGGCAGCCATTATATCTATACTAAGAACGGGAAAGCCTTGCCTGTTCCAAAGCATAATAAAGATATTGGTAAAGGGTTATACAATAAAATTCTTAAGGAAGCTAGAGCTAAATAGCTCTAGTTTCTCTTAAATGTAAGGAGGATATCAATATGAAAGATAAATATATTTATCCTGCAATATTTCATGTAGCAGAAGAAGGTGGATATTGGATAGAATTTCCAGATTTACCAATGGCAA
>OGXP01002372.1_pt1 | contig 12448 bp, 9 predicted proteins | sample 1576351 | NCBI WGS metagenome assembly OGXP01 (sample SAMEA3541517, study PRJEB24748) | human gut metagenome | biome: human gut; feature: human-associated habitat; material: faeces | place: China | collected 2012
CTCGCCGTGATGCGACATTCTTAGAGTATTATACTAAAAAGAACATGGTCTGGCTCCGGTATTCCGGGCACTGGAGGAGAGCTCCGTTCCCGTACGGATTTTCCGACCCACTCACGTGAACCGGAATGAAAAGCTGTTGGAGGATGGATATGAATTTTTAAGTCAGGGAGGCTATATTGATCTGACTTGTGGTATGCACACTTCACCGGGAGAATGTGTTCTGGAGGCGAAAAAGCGGGGATTGCCCACAGAGCATATTACCATGAGCTCTGACGGACATGGAAGCTGGTCTAATTATGCTGAGGATGGCAGCCTTTTAGAGATAGGTGTGTCTGGTGTGGATGCGCTTTATAAAGAGTTGAAATATATGGTGCAGGCCCTTGGAATGAATCTGGAGGAAGCATTGCCTTATATGACCTGTCAGGTGGCGGAGAGCCTGGATTTACAGGGAATCAAGGGAATTGTGGCAGAAGGGGCCGATGCAGATATGTTGTTGTTTGATCAGAACCTGACGCTGGATACCTATGTGGCAAGGGGAGAGATCTTTATGAAGCATGGAGAGGTACTCCGAAAAGGAACTTACGAGAAATAAAAGATAAAAAAAGGTAACTGGTCAGAAATCGAACTGCTATGAAAAGAGAATAAAAACGAAACCGGATATATGGTTTCCTGCGGGAAAACTGTATATCCGGTTTTTTGTCTGGAAATCAGGATGGCAAGGTATCAATAAAGATCTGACGTTCTGCTGGCGATACACTGTCGATGACGAGACAGGAAGCCAGAATATTGAGCATGGCCATGGGCACGGTCATGGAGTTGTAAAACAGCTTCGTAGAAGTGGGGCAAAGCAGCAAAAGTGTGCTGTGTGCTGCCGCCGGAGAAGTATCACTGTCGGTGATGGTCAGAATCGGTACACCTGATTTTGCCGCTTTTTTAGCAATATTTCCAATAGGAAAATAATAACGGGGGAAAGAGAAAAAGATTACCAGATCACCATCCGTCAGCTGTTGGATAGTCTTCTGGGTCAATTCCAGATCTGATAAATCAATCAACACAGCATTAAGGTACAGGATTTCCAGACGACCCTGCAGAAATTTACCGGGTACCAGGGAAATATCATGGGCAAAAATGTAGATACGGCTGCTTTTTCGGATTTCATCAGAAGCCTTTATCACAGATTCCAGATTGATGTTAGCAATAAAATCAGAGAAAACTGTAGCCTCTGTATTGCAGATTTCATGAAGGATCCGTTCTCGTTCGGAGGCTTCGCCTGAGGTACGCTCTGGCAGAAAAAAGGAAGAAGAGGAGGCCTGCTTAATCATTTTTTGGGTATAGTCCCGAAACTGCTCCTTTAAGTCCAGAAAGTTGGAGTACCCCAGTTTTTGACAAAAACGAAGCAAAGTCAGCTCGGAGGTACCGGTCTGATGGCTTAGCTGTGCCAGTGTAATGTAGCTGATTTCCTCCGGATTAGCAATTAGATAATCTGCGATTGTTTTCTGCTTTTTTGTCAGGGCGGGATAAAGTTTTTGAAGATGCTCTAAAATATCCATAGATATTACACGATGTCCTTTCTTTGCATGGCGCATGCAATGTTTTATATTTTTTTCATAAAAATATAAGTAAAAACTTTACAAATTTATTATAGCATGTATAATGGAAAATATAAAGTAAAGTATATACTTAACAAAAAATCGAAAGAAAATCATAGTATATATTACATGATTTTCTTTCGAAAGCAAAGGAGGAAAAAGGTTATGAAGAAACTTTTTGAGAAACACTTCGAACGGACATGGTTGATTATTTTTCTGATTATGTTTGTATTAATTATGATTCCGTTCCCGTTTTTCTACAGCGAGACGTATATTCCCGCATTTGGTGGTGTTCCGCTTTATATATTCGGATGGATTGTTCACACTGCCATTACATTTGCGCTGATTATTATCTATTACCGCATGTGTATGAAGAGAAAAGAATATCACACTTATGATGAGGAGGACAAATAAATGAATGGAGCAGCAGTAATTCAGCCAGCACCGATTCCTTTCTATACAGTTCTGGTACTTTATCTTGGAATTATGGCATTTATTGGTTGGTACGCAGGACGTAAGACGAATAATATTGGCGATTTCTTTGTATTGAGTGGAAAGGCTGGCGTGGTAGTAAGTGGTATTGCATATTTCTCAACCCAGTTTTCCATGGGAACATTTCTTGGTACACCGGGAACCATTTACGGTGTAGGCTATGCAGGAATGGCTATTTCTGTACCTGGAGCTGTGTTCTGTATGATTCTTCCGGCTCTTCTGATTGGTCGCAAGCTGATTACCCTTGGTCATAAATATGGTTTTCTGACCATGGCTGATTACTTGACAGATCGTTATCACTCCAAGAATATGAGCGGTGTTTTGGGCGTGATGATGCTCTTCTTCCTGGTTCCGATGATGGGTGCACAGATTATCGGAGCAGGCGTTATTGTACATGTATTTACCGGACTGCCTGAATGGGTAGGCGTTGTGGGAATGGGTATCATTGTCATTCTCTACTGTATGACTGGTGGTATGAAAGGTGCCATGATGACAGACGTTATCCAGGGGTCTCTGATGATTGCTACTGCAGTGGTTACTTTTATTGTATCCATAGTAATGGGTGGAGGTTTCTCCAATATTAACCATACACTTCAGAGCATGAATGAGGCTTATTTGACTTTCCCGGGTGCCAATGGTTATATGCCTTGGACTTATTATATATCCAACATTGTACTGTGGTCCTTCTTTACCATGGGACAGCCACATCTGTTTACCAAATTCTTTGCCATGAAGGATCATAAGACTATGTTTAAAGCAATTCTTCTTGGTACTGCAGGTATGTTTTTCTCTGCGACTCTGATTGAGTGGGCCGGTGTAAATGGTATTGCTTCCATTCAGAATATTGAGAAGGCAGATCAGATTATTCCTATGATTCTGCAGAGAGGCATGAATCCTTTCCTGGCTTCCATTTTCATCGCAGGTATCGTGGCAGCAGGTATGTCCACTATCGATGGTATTCTGGTCACCACCACCGGTGCTGTTACCCGTGATATTTATCAGAAGATTATCAATAAGAATGCTACAGATGAGGCTGTTATGAGCCTGTCTAAGGTAGTGACTGTAATTATCGGTATCGTTGTAATTTGCTTTGGTGTATTCCAGCCAGGCAGTATTTTTGAGATTAACCTGTTTGCATTCTCAGGAATGGCAATTTTTGTAGTGCCGATTCTGTTTGGAATTTACTGGAAGAAAGCAACAGCGAAGGGAGCAATCGCATCGGTTATAGTAGGTATTATTTCACTGTTGCTCTTTACACTGAATCCGTCTGTCAAGGCGTTGGCTATGGGATTCCATGCACTGTTCCCAACTACGATCATTGCTTCTATTGTAATGATTGTAGTAAGTAAATTTACAGAAACTCCGCCGCAGGAGACTATTGATCGTCATTTTACAGTATAAAAGTTAGGAGGCGTATTTAAAATGTATCTTGCAAAAATGACTACAGCACAAGCAAAAGAGGCTTTTGAGAAGGATCCGATTATTGTGATTCCGGTGGGAAGCACCGAGCAGCACGGAACACAGGGTGCGTTGGGAACGGACTTTATGGTACCGTCCTATCTGGCGGATCATGTGGAGGATGTAGATAACGTAATCGTAGCACCTACTGTTCCATACGGTGTATGTCCTTATCACTTAAGCTTTGAGGGAAGTATTAATATTGGTTATGAAGGACTTTACATGGTTCTGCATGGCATCATGGATTCTCTGATGCAGCATGGCGCAAAACGTTTTGTAATTCTGAATGGCCATGGCGGCAATACTCCATCCATTGACCGGGCAGCTCTGGAGGTATATCATAAAGGTGGTGTATGTGCCAGCGTAGACTGGTGGAGTCTGGTAGCTCAGCTGGACAAGAAGTTTGAAGGCGGCCATGGTGATGTTCTGGAGACCTCAGCTATGATGGCAATTGCTCCGGAATCAGTACATCTGGAGCTCAGCAAGCCTATCAATGCGCAGGATCCTTCTGAGAATATGAAAGCGGCTTATATCCAGGCAGTTAATTTCAAGGGTGGTATCGTACGTCTTGTGAGAGATACCAAAGAAATTGCTCCAAGTGGCTGGTTCGGTCCTTTTGATCCGAAAGATTCTTCCGCAGAACTTGGACAGGAGGCCCTTGATTTGGCAGTATCCTATATCCGTGATTTTCTGGAAGAAATGAAGCAGATAGAACTGTCTTCCTGATATATATCTGAAGGGATGGGGGTGTCGTAAAATCATCAAATTAGATGATTGAGCGATGCCCTCGCTTTATATGTGTAAAAAACCGGAAAGAATCTTTTGAACTGTTAGATCTTTCTGGTTTTTTACGTACTTTAAGCAGTTAGTCTATGAAAAATAGGTTAGCTGCTTTTTTTTCGCCTCAAAAACAGTTATTTTTGAATCAGTTATAATTATTTTATAAAATTCATCATATTACCGCTGGATAGTTCTATGCCAAATTGCACATTATAACATACAGAACAGGAGGAATGCTTATGACATTGGAACAGGTTGTACTGACAATGATTAATGACAAAATGCTTGATAATGGACAGATTTCCGAAAAACTGCACAGCAGTATCCAGAAAGACATTATAACCTTAAGTACCTTCAATACAGTAGTCGCGAAGAATGGAGAACAGATGGACAGTTCAGATGAATATTGCCAGCGAATCAGTTGATTGGAAAGGAATAAGATGGATATTTATGCAACACGTGAGGAACTGAAATCCCGGCAGAAAAATATATTTGATCTGAAACTGAATGTGGCGTATTATGCCCGAGTCAGTACGGATAAGGAGGAACAGAAAACCTCTATTGAGCATCAGTGGACTTTTTTTGAACAACTGATTTCAGACGTAAAGAATTGGACGCTTGTGGATGGTTATATAGACGAAGGAATCTCCGGTATTACCGTAACCCACAGAGAGGAATTCCAGAGAATGCTCCAGGATGCAAAAGCCGGGAAAATTGATCTTATCATAACTAAAGAGATCACCCGTTTTGCCCGAAACGTATTAGACAGTATACGATATACAAGAGAGCTTCTGGACTGTGGAACTGCTGTCTGGTTTAGGAATGACAATATCAATACATTAGATGAGGATTCGGAACTCAGGCTGTCAATTATGTCCGGTATTGCACAGGAAGAAAGCAGAAAACTTTCAAGTCGTGTGCGTTTCGGTCATGCAAGATCCATACAGAACGGTGTGGTTCTTGGTAATTCACATATATATGGATGGGACAAGCGAAACGGAAAATTGTTTTTGAATCCCGAAGAGGCAAAAATGGTACAGCTTATTTTTGAAAAATATGCCCTGGGAAACTGGTCTACCCATTCACTGGAACAATTTTTATGGGAATGTGGATACAGAAATTATAAAGGGGGAAAGATTGACAGCCATGTGATTGCCAATATTATCCGAAATCCTAAATATAAGGGTTACTATGTTGGTGGAAAAGTAAAAATAGTTGATCTCTTTACTAAGAAACAGAAATTCCTGCCTGAAGATGAATGGGTGATGTATAAAGACGATGGTACCCATGTCCCTGCAATTGTGGATGAAAAACTGTGGGAAGATGCAAACAGGATTCTGGAAGAAAGAAGTAAAAATATCAAGTTGAAAAAAACTTCCTATAAGCAGGACAACCTTTTTACCGGACTTATACATTGTGCGGAAGATAAAGCTGCATACTGGCTGAAAGTCAGAACTGTCCGCGGAAAAGCTGCAAAGACCTGGGTATGCAGTCATCGCATAAAACAGGGCGCAGTTTCCTGCAGATCAAAACCGGTAAAAGAAGAAATCCTGCTGGAGATGATATCGGATGTTTATAACAATCTGGCTCAAAGCAATAAAAGTATATTGCATAAGTATCTGGAACTTTATGAGAAAGAGATTAACAAAACAGAAGGAACTGAAGAAAAAATTGACAACATACAGCATGAAATAACAGTACTGGAACAGAAGAGAGATAAGCTGCTGGATTACAATATGGGCGGCTACATTTCTGATGCGGAATTTTTAAGCAGAAACAAGGTTTTTACACAGCAGATAGCAGAGAAAAAAGCGAATCTGGAACAATTGAAAAGCATGAAACCTCTTTCAAAAACAGAATTGACAGATCAGATGGACAGGATATTAGACTATGCAAAGGAATATTCCTGCGTAAAACCCAAAGATATCACCAGAGCCATGATTGAAAACACAATCAATAATATAGAAATAACTCCGGTTAATGAAAAGAAAGCAGAAGTGATGATCGTATTTAAAAGTGGAAGTCTGCACAGCTCTGAATCTGTTATTCCGGCACTGGGACAGGAAAAAACTTATACTACGGAGACAGGGTATGAATATGTTGTACATTCAGGAATTTCTATGTAGATATTGCACTCACATATGGAATTCTTTTGCGAAGGTTACGAAAAGTAAGAAGTAGTGAATATTTCAGTTTGAAATAATATATAAAACAGGTGTAAGACATGGCAAATACGAAAAAAAGATGGACAGCCGATGAAATCGAAATATTAAGAAAGTACTATCCCGCAGAAGGAGATCAGGTCTGTGAAAGATTATCCGGAAGAACTGCAAAAAGCTGCAGGATCCAGGCATCAAAAATGGAAATATCCAAAAACATTTCCTCTTCAGCAACTGTACAGAATGATGTTAAATATGTCAGATTATGGACAGAGGCAGAGGATAAAATACTCAGAGAGTATTATGCTGCGGAGGGCAGTAAGGTACGTTATCGCTTAAATCAGAGATCAGCAGAATCCTGCAGAGGAAGAGCTGCTGCATTAGGACTCACTTATTCCGGGGCAAACAGAAAATGGAGCAGCAGCGAAGATAAAATTCTGAGAAACTATTATCCGACAGAAGGTGCTGAAGTTCAGAAAAGACTGGAGGGAAGATCCAAAGAGGCATGTAATAAAAGAGCTGCCAAATTAGGTCTTTGCATACAGGGAAGAAAAGAATGGACTGCAGAAGAAGATGAAATTATAAGAACATATTACAAAGCGGAAGGCAGGAAGGCAGCAGAACGATTGGAAGGGAGAACTCTGACTGCCTGTCAGTCCAGAGCTAAGTACTTAAATGTCAGATCAGACAATAACAGACTTCCATGGACACAGGAAGAGGATGCGATCATTTCCCGATATTATGAAGAAAAAGGTGCCGGATATGTGCATACTCTCATTCCTGAAAGATCTCTTCAGGCATGCAAATACAGAGCGATGATTCTGGGATTAAGCAGGAAAACCAATGATCCATGGACAAAAGCCGAAGAGAAGATACTGAAGAAATACTACCCGGTTGAGGGCAGCAATGTTTATAAACGTCTGAATAACCGTAGCAGAAATGCCTGCATCAGCAAGGCAGCCCAATTACATCTGCAATATGGACAGCCTATGTATAAAGGACCTGTATTGGATGAATGGATCATACTGGCAGTGAAACAGGGAATCACAAAAGTAAGACAATCTATGACATACAGTGAGATAACCTTTAAACCCGGAAAACTCCCTGAACTGCATCTGAGACTGGAATGTGATGAAACCGGAAAATTCAGGGTTTATGAGAAGTCTGTTCTTTTGGATGAAAAAGAATATGACAGGCAACGGGTTGAGAATCTCGCGGATACAATGGGGCTTCAGATAGAAGGAAACAAAATTACTTTAAACAGCAGCGAAAAAGAGATAGAAGATGATATTTTCAGACTGATAGCAGGATGTTACCTGATTTATTACCTGCATTATTTTATGGAATTGCCATAATTGCTCTATTCTGTCTTATCTTGCTGTGAAATGATAAAAATTTGTCAACAGGATACTGCTTGATTTATGAGATACTTTCTCAACAGATGCAGAATAATTCTCTTGCATTTTCACGCAGGTTAGAATATACTAACCAACAGAGTTAACCAAAGCAAACTATTGCGTGATTTGATCATTTAAACTTCCACTGAAGAACTGAGATGAATCGGAGGATTTTATCCGCTTCATCTGAAATGAGATGATACACAGATAGCTTCAAGTCAGGGACGAAATATCTTTTGCCCCTGATATCATATTACAGGAGGAGAAAGAAACAGATGAAGAAAAGAATGGCAATTCTGATGTCTATGGCAATTGCGGCAAACATGATTGCTTCTGTACCGGTATGTGCAGCAGACATATTTACAGATTCAATGACTACGGATTCAGCAATCACACAGGAGGCAGATGATGATTCCTTTAGTGATGGATCGGGAACACCGGATTTTGCGGATGAGCAGGAGAATGTACAGGCGGCTCAGGATGAGGGTACACAAAGTGCGAAAGAACCGCCGGAGGTGATAGCAGAATATGAAAGTGGTTCTTTTGCGAATGTTTGTAAACTAAAAACTTCTCTTAACTCAAGGTATGTTGAGCAAATTACAGGAATATCTATTAATGGAACAGAGTGGAATGAAGTAACTTATTCGTGGGATCTTACAGGAACAACATATATTAAAAAAGACTCAGACGGTTATGTTGGACTATCTCCAGATAGACTTGAAGTGGGTAATGAGATTGTAATCACCAGTACCGGATACAAGGATCTTACTTTAAAGGTAACAGGAACCGGAAAACACTGGAACGTTGAAAAAGTAACTTCACAGTCTGAACCTGAACAGCCCAAAGATGCTCCAACATTTGTGGGAGATCAAGTGGAAATTTTATATACAGACTACAAGATCATTAAACCAGCTGATGAAAATACTGATTCTGATTACATCAGTAAAATCACAGAAATATCTGTAGATGGGACAGTATGGGATAAAACAGATTATGCAATAGCATTATATGGCAGAAAAGCATATTGTCCAGACAGCAGTAATAATCGTGTTGTATTTGATTCAACTGTACTTCATACTGGAAATGTCATTACAATAAAAAGTAATGGATATAAAGAACTTCATCTTAAGGTAAATGCAGAAGGAAATGCCTTCACAGTTGTTGCAACTGATTCCGGTGAAACTAATATTAAAGGTGCATCCAACGGAGTGAACACTCTTCATGTCAGATTAAAAGGATACTTCGAAAGCGCTGTTACAGGGCAGCAGAAATACGATGCAGTTTCAGGGGCATCCACTTCTGTTTCATCCAACAAAAACAGTAATGTAGTTGTGGAAGCAGCAGATCTTCCGGATGGGAAGGAACCTGTTGAAGATGACTGGAAGGAGTTAACAAAAACAAGTGTAAAAATTGACACAAAGAATACAAAGGTAAACATTGACAGTAAAAGTGGGATGGCAGGGATGTATTCCACATATGACAGTTCTCTGTCTCTCAGCGGAACTCCTGCTAAAATCGGTACATATCCTGTCAATGTTACAGTAACTGATGAATCAGGGCGTACAGTAACAAGTAATGAGCTTACTTTCAAGGTTTACAGTACTAAGGAAAAACTGGCAGATCATCTGAAGCTTGAAAATGCAACCAAGACTGCAGATGGAAAATACATGTATGATATGGATCCATGGGTAATTCCTGATTTTAATGATACAGATGATATTGTAACAGTCCCGGCAGAGATTAAAGCCTGGTATGGCTCTCACACCAGCGGTACATATGGAGAACTGGGATATGCTGTTTCAGAGGGAGAAGCTACAACCCAGACATTGATCATACCGGCTGGATGTGATCTTACAATGGTCAATATGAAGGTTCTCAGCAGTGTGAAGATAAAAGTAGAAAATGGCGGAACATTGAATCTGAGAGATTCTTCCATATATGGACAGATTGAAGTAGAAAATGGTGGAACAATATCTGTCAACTATGATAATCATAGCGGAAAATTCCTGACAGGTACTTCCATTAACGGACAGCTGATCCTGAATGATGGAGCGACCATAAAGAATTCCATGATCTACTCCAACACTAATTTCCTTCCCAATGGAACACAGGCACGTCACAATACATCACCCGTTGTTGTGACAAACGGAAATGTAAAGGTGGAAGGAAAAGTATATATCAAAGGTGATGAAGCTGCCACAGGAACAGATTCTGCCACAGGAAAAAGCTACAGCGGACAGCCGGCCCTGAAAGTCAGCAGCGGAAAACTTACTGTTGGTGAGGGCAGCCAGCTTGCAGTATACGGTGGAGGAAACATAGCAACTACTTCAGTTGGCGGTGCAGCGGTGATTCTTGATAAGGGAACGATTTCCGGAGCAGGAACGTTGATCGCTGTTGCAGGACGAGGACATGGTGATAACGGTGGCAATGCAGTTGAGGGCACCGGAAATGTAGAAACAGCAAAAGCATATCTGGAGGGAGGTTCTACTTATTCATTTATGAACAAAAACGCAGAACCAGGTAAAGCGTATACTGAATCTGTCACTATATCTCCTTCTACAAAAGGAACAGCAGTAAATGGTAAAAAAATAACTTCCAACAGTGAATCTGCTCCGGATACATATTGGAGTGACATTACAGAAACACCGGATAATAAAATTCAGAACTGTACCATATCAGACACTACAATCATACAGACCGTAAATCCATCACCATCGGTAAGTCCGTCACCGTCAGTAAAACCATCACCGTCGGTAAAACCATCACCATCGGTAAATCCATCAGTAACGCCAGCACCAACTGTTACTCCGATACCGGATACTTACCCGGAGGGGACTGAGAAAGATAAGAATGGAAATCTCGTTACACCAAAAGGAATCGTGATCAGTTCAGATGGAACTGTAACACTTCCGGATGGCACGAAGCTGACACCTGATGCAGATGGTAAAAAGCCAACTGTAAATAAAGATGAAACTGTAACAGATACAAAAGGAAATATTTACAGTACAGACGGAAGTATCACAGATTCAGACGGAAATTATACCAGACCTGCAAAAGCAGTTATAAAGAATGTATCTGTTTCCAAAAACTCTGTAAAAATGGTGCTGAATGAAGAGTGTAAGGGTGCTCTGAAATATGATTATGTGATCGGTACCTCTGAGGATATGCTCAAAACAGGACAGTATACAAAGGTCCTGAAAAATCAGGAAGAACTGAAGTCTGCGTTTGCATATATGGATAAGGGAACCTGGTATGTAGCGTGTCACGCATGGCTTAAGGGTGAAGATGGCAAAAAAGTATTTGGACAGTGGTCTGAAATCCATAAAGTAGATGTAAGTACCATTACGCCACAGACACCTGTGATCAGTAAAGTAACTGTGAAAGGTTCCACAGTGACAGTAAAATATACGAAGAGCAAAAACTCTCAGGGATATGATGTGGTTCTCAGTGACACCCTTACCAGAACTAACGGACAGAAACGCCCTGCTGTTTCAGGAGAGAATTATTACGTAAAGAAGATAAAAGGAAATACAGTAACTGTTACATTTAAGAATGTTAAATCAGGCACTTATTATATTGGTTTACATGCATGGAACCGTACTTCTGAGGATAATTCAAAAACATTCAGCGAATGGTCAAATGTCAGAAAAGTTAAAATGAAATAAAAAATTGTGAATAATGGTTGAGTAAATCAGAGGGGATACCGGCAATGCATATTATACATTGCAGTATCCCCTCTGATTTGTCAGGAATGTTGCAGAGATTTCGCTTTTAAGAAAAAAGATACCAGTTTTACTAACAGTTTATGTGGAAAACCGGAAAGAACCATACGGAATAAAAAGTGTGTATTGGAATCGTTACTGTTCAGGGGTTAGCTGGACAGTAACTTTCCATGTTTATAGATTCGATTTTATCATAGGCGGTATGAAAGAGGGTATATTGGAAATGGCGAATGGGCATTTTTCCGCGAGATTAGAAAAATAAACAGCAGGTCCTCACCCACTGCTTATTGCTTTTCGTAACCTCCACAGGGGAGTTACTTGATTCGGTTAAAATATATGTAAATTTTCCACCAAAATATTATTGACGTAAGAAAAGCCACATGGTATTTTATTTTTGGAAAAACTGAAAATTATTTTAAAGGCAAACCTGTTGAAAGGCAGGGACGCAAAGCCAGAAGGGACTAAAGTCAGAAAGTTTGACCATGTCAGCCGGTTGCCACTGTTTCCATATCATCATAATATATGGAAAAGATGTTTGAACAGAAGAGATTCCGATACCTTTTATACTATATAGATGTGTGATTTTAAAGAATATAGTAGGGACACTGGCAAATTTTGGCAAGTGTCCTTTTTGTATGCAAAAATGGGTAACAAAACTAGCAGGGACAGGTTTTCTGTATACAGATAAAAGCAAGATGAAGAAGGCATAAGACGGAGAGAGGATTTTTATAAAATGAAAAATTATGAAGACAAAATATATTCCTTAGGTGAGACTGTAACGAGGCAGACACAGGCCATGTCACAGGCCGTACAGAAAACACTGGAAAATAATGGCGGGGTAGGTATAATGA
>OGXP01002373.1_pt1 | contig 12444 bp, 5 predicted proteins | sample 1576351 | NCBI WGS metagenome assembly OGXP01 (sample SAMEA3541517, study PRJEB24748) | human gut metagenome | biome: human gut; feature: human-associated habitat; material: faeces | place: China | collected 2012
GTTGACTCACATTCCAGGAATTAAAGTGGTTGCTCCAGGTAATGCTAACGATGCTAAAGGTCTTTTGAAATCTGCTATTCAAGACAATAATATTGTTATTTTCATGGAACCAAAAGCACTTTACGGTAAAAAAGAGGAAGTGACACAAGACCCTGATTTCTACATTCCACTTGGAAAAGGTGAAATCAAGCGTGAAGGAACTGACCTTACTATTGTCACATATGGTCGTATGTTGGAACGTGCTCTTAAGGCTGCTGAAGAAGTGGCTGAACAAGGTATTAATGTTGAGGTTGTTGACCCACGCACGCTTATCCCACTTGATAAGGAATTGATTTTCGAGTCAGTTAAGAAGACTGGTAAACTTATGTTGGTCAATGATGCTTATAAGACAGGTGGATTCATCGGTGAGATTGCTGCTATGGTTACAGAAAGTGAAGCTTTTGATTACCTTGACCACCCAATTGTACGTTTGGCAAGTGAAGATGTGCCTGTACCTTATGCGCGTGTCTTGGAACAAGCGGTTCTTCCAGATGTTGAAAAGATTAAGGCTGCAATTATCAAGATGGCCAATAAAGGAAACTAACTTTCTAGCGATGGTTAAGTGATATTTCTCGCTAGTAAAATGTGTTTCTTGTTTTCACTGTGGGAGTATCGGAAATTATAATTTAAAGTAGAAAGGAGAGGGCGTTAAAGCGTTTGAGTTGATTTGAACTCGAACGAAATGCTTCGGAATTTAGATAGTTTTACTGGTGTGCAAGCACACTAACGTAAAACTCCTAAAATTCTGTCGCATTTTAGCGTTCTTAGTATCATAAAATATGGCTTTTGAGATTATTATGCCTAAGCTTGGTGTTGATATGCAGGAAGGCGAAATCATCGAGTGGAAGAAACAAGAGGGTGATGTGGTTAATGAGGGAGATATCCTTCTTGAAATCATGTCAGATAAGACGAACATGGAACTTGAAGCAGAAGATTCTGGTGTTCTTTTGAAGATTACGCGTCAGGCTGGTGAAACTGTACCAGTTACTGAGGTTATTGGTTATATTGGAGCAGAAGGTGAAGTGGTGGCTGATAACGTAGCTAGCGCACCAGCTGCTGAACCTGCTCCAAAAGTTGAAGAAGTTGCTACTGTAGAAGCACCTGTAGTGGCAACCCAGGCTCCTGTCGTACACGAAGGTGGAAAAGTACGTGCAACGCCTAAGGCCCGTAAGGTGGCGCGTGAGTTGGGTATTGACCTCACTCAAGTTCCAGGAACTGGAGCAAAAGGTCGTGTTCATGCTGATGACGTTGAGAACTTTAAAGGTGCTCAACCTAAGGTGACTCCACTGGCACGTAAGATTGCAGCGGACCTTGGTATTGACTTAGCTAGCGTATCTGGAACAGGCTTTGGTGGTAAGATTACTAAGGAAGACATCCTTGCAATCAGTGCTCCAGCGCAAGTTAAGGAAGCGGCGGCTGCACCTGTGGTTGAAGCTAAACCTGAAAAAGTCTTGCCAGAAGGCGTGGAAGTTATCCCAATGTCTGCTATGCGTAAGGCGATTTCTAAGGGGATGACGCACTCATACTTGACTGCGCCAACCTTCACCCTTAACTATGATGTTGACATGACTAACCTTATGGCTCTTCGTAAGCAAGTCCTTGATCCAATCATGAATAAGACTGGTATGAAGGTAACCTTCACGGATTTGATTGGTTTGGCAGTTGTGCGTACCCTTATGAAAGAGGAACACCGTTACCTCAATGCATCCTTGATTGATGATGCGCAAAATATCGAATTACACAAATTTGTTAATCTCGGTATTGCCGTTGGTCTCGATGATGGCTTGATTGTACCTGTCGTTCACGGTGCAGATAAGATGAGTTTGTCTGAGTTTGTTGTGGCCTCTAAGGATGTCATCAAGAAAGCTCAGGCTGGTAAATTGAAGGCTGCTGAAATGTCAGGTTCAACCTTCTCTATTACTAACTTGGGAATGTTTGGAACCAAATCATTTAACCCAATCATCAACCAACCAAACTCAGCTATCCTTGGTGTTTCAGCAACGATTCAAACTCCAGTTGTTGTTGATGGGGAAGTTGTCGTACGTCCAATCATGGGTCTATGCTTGACAATTGACCACCGTATTGTAGATGGTATGAATGGTGCCAAATTCATGGTTGATTTGAAACATTTGATTGAAAATCCTATGGAATTGTTGATTTAAGAAAAAAATATCTAAAAACTGAAGTTTTAATAGAAAGGAGAGGGCGAACCAGAGGGAATAACTGAACCCGAGCGTAAAGCTTGGAAAATAGACCGTCTGTCTACGTCAGCAGGCTGACATGTCAGACGCCTAATTTTCAGTCGCTTTCTGGTCGCTCTTGGTATCTTATAAATGGCTTTTGAGATTATTATGCCTAAGCTTGGTGTGGACATGCAGGAAGGCGAAATCATCGAGTGGAAAAAACAAGAGGGTGATGTGGTTAATGAGGGAGATATCCTTCTTGAAATCATGTCAGATAAGACGAACATGGAACTTGAAGCAGAAGATTCTGGTGTTCTTTTGAAGATTACGCGTCAGGCTGGTGAAACTGTACCAGTTACTGAGGTTATTGGTTATATTGGAGCAGAAGGTGAAGTTGTGGCTGATAACGCTGCTAGCGCACCTGTTGCAGAAGCAACTGTTCAGTTGGAATCAGCTGGTCTTGAAGTTCCTAAAGCTCCTGCCCAAGCTGCTCCAGCAGCTACTGCAGAAAAAGCACCGCTTGTTGACAATGAGTACGATATTATCGTTGTCGGTGGTGGTCCTGCTGGTTACTATTCTGCCATTCGTGGTGCGCAACTTGGTGGTAAGGTTGCTATCGTTGAAAAATCTGAATTTGGTGGAACATGTTTGAATAAAGGATGTATCCCAACTAAGACCTACCTTAAAAATGCAGAAATCCTTGATGGACTTAAGATTGCTGCAGGTCGTGGTATCAACCTAGCGTCAACAAACTACACTATCGATATGGATAAGACAGTTGACTTTAAGAACTCTGTCGTTAAGACACTTACTGGTGGTGTTCAAGGGCTTTTGAAGGCTAACAAGGTCACTATTTTCAATGGTCTTGGTCAAGTTAATCCAGATAAGACAGTTACTATTGGTTCAGAAACAATCAAGGGACGTAATATTATCCTTGCGACTGGATCAAAAGTGTCTCGTATCAATATCCCTGGAATTGAGTCACAACTTGTGATGACATCAGATGATATCCTTGACTTGCGTGAATTGCCTAAATCACTTGCAGTTATGGGTGGTGGTGTCGTTGGTATCGAACTTGGTCTTGTTTATGCCTCATACGGTGTAGAAGTGACTGTTGTTGAGATGGCTGACCGCATTATTCCTGCTATGGATAAGGAAGTATCTCTTGAACTTCAAAAAATCCTTGCTAAGAAGGGTATGAAGATCATGACATCTGTTGGGGTTTCTGAGATTGTAGAAGCTAACAACCAATTGACCCTTAAACTTAATAATGGTGAAGAAATTGTAGCGGATCGTGCCCTTCTTTCAATCGGTCGTGTCCCTCAATTGGATGGTCTTGAAAATCTTAACCTTGAACTTGACCGTGGTCGTATCAAAGTTAATGCTTATCAAGAAACATCAATCCCAGGAATCTACGCACCGGGTGATGTTAACGGAACTAAGATGCTTGCTCACGCTGCTTACCGTATGGGTGAAGTTGCAGCTGAAAATGCTATGCGTGGCAATGTCCGTAAGGCTCACCTTGACTACACGCCAGCAGCTGTCTACACTCACCCAGAAGTCGCTATGTGTGGTCTTACTGAAGAAGATGCACGCGCTAAATACGGTGATGTTCTCATTGGTAAATCAAGCTTTGCTGGTAACGGACGTGCCATCGCTTCAAATGAAGCTCAAGGTTTTGTTAAAGTCGTTGCAGATGCGAAGTACCATGAAATCCTTGGTGTTCACATTATCGGTCCAGCCGCAGCTGAATTGATTAACGAAGCGTCAACAATTATGGAAAATGAATTGACTGTAGATGAACTCTTGCAATCTATCCACGGTCACCCAACCTTCTCTGAAAACATGTATGAAGCCTTTGCTGACGTACTTGGAGAAGCTATCCATAACCCACCAAAACGTAAATAAAGCTGATAAAATTCTCGGATAGAAGTTCGGGAATTTTTCTTTTGTCACATATTTTCATCTTTAGTGATATAGCATAATTCTTTCCCTGCTTTTCAAAGAGTAATTCAAATATATAGTTAAAAGGTTTTCATGTTGTACGAATAGTAAGTTCATAAGTACTTAAGGTTTTATAATATTTTTATTTTATTTAGAAATTTTTAACAATAAGCTTTCCATTAGAGTTTTTCTATGGTAAAATGGTTGACATATTAAAAATGCAAAAGGAAAGTTAAATGCGAACGAAAGATTTTATCTACTATGCCAGTGCGGCTGTTCTTTTGGCTGTCACAACTCAGGTTGCTCAAGCTGATGAAGTGGCGACGACCAATACTCCTTCTGTTACTGAGGGAAATCAGTATCAATCTGTGATAGCGGCTGAAATTTTTGGTGGAGAAGCAGCCTTACCTGTAACTCCTAAATCAACTGTTTCAGCACCCGCAGCTACGAGTGAAGTGGCAAAAGCTAGTGCTCCAGCGGTATCTACGTCTCCTGCTTCACAGAGTTCCGAGGCTGCAACGGCATCAACTTCAGTAACGTCTTCAGTTGTAAGTTCAGAAAGTGCAACAGCTTCTACAAGTGCGACAAATTCTGAAACGTCAAACAGCGCTGTAGCAACACCTGCTAAATTGACGAATTCAACGGATGTTCCTTCGCCAACGCTTAAGGTCCAACCAAAGACTTTTATCGATGTCAGCAGCCATAATGGTGATATCAGTGTAGATGACTATCGTGCTCTTGCACGTCAAGGTGTGGGTGGTGTCGTTGTCAAGTTGACTGAGGACACTTGGTACAACAACCCTAAAGCACCATCACAAGTTCGCAATGCTCAAATTGCTGGTCTTCAAGTATCAACCTATCATTTTTCTCGATACACAACTGAGGAAGAAGCACGTGCAGAGGCTCGTTTCTATATCCAAGCTGCACAAAAACTGAACCTTCCAAAGAGTACTGTTATGGTTAATGACTTCGAAGATTCTAATATGCTTCCAAATATCAACCGTAACACCCAAGCTTGGGTTAACGAAATGCGTAAGCATGGATACAACAACTTGATGTTCTACACAAGTGCCAGCTGGTTGGATGAGAACAATCTAGGCTACCGTGGACCTGTATCAACCTCTCAATTTGGGATTGAGAATTTCTGGGTTGCCCAGTATCCATCAACAACTCTTACAGCAACAAGTGCTAAGAACATGCGCTATAATGCCAAAACTGGTGCATGGCAATTTTCAGCTACAGCTAATCTCTTGCCAGGTAAACATGTCTTTGACCAAAGCGTGGACTACACAGGACGATTTACTGCTAATGCCAGTGTCGAAGCAGATCCAACTCAAGGCGATTTGAGTGGGACTATTTCTATTGTTAATAACAATCCAACTCTTGGTAGCTTTGATGTTGTCATCTCTAATGTCAAAGCACCAAATGGTGTTCAAACAGTCTCTGTTCCAATTTGGTCAGAAATTAATGGCCAAGATGACATTATCTGGTATACGGCTAACCGTCAAAATAATGGAACTTATACAGTAAACGTTAAGGCTTCAGCTCATAAAAACTCAACCGGTCTTTATAACATCCATCTTTATTATATTCAAAAAGATGGTCAAATGACGGGTGTTGGTGGAACAACTACGCAGGTCTTCATTGGTAAGACACCAGAGCAGTTGAAACCTAAAGCAAGTTTTGCTATTGAAAATAATAATGCTAAGGCAGGAACTTTTGACGCCGTTATCACTAATATCTCAGCACCACTAGGTGTTAAAGAAGTGTTAGTCCCATCATGGAGTCTTGAAAATGGTCAAGACGACCTTATTTGGCACAAGGCAACTAAGCAAAATGATGGTAGCTATCGTGTAACAATTAAGGCAAGTGAGCATAAGGGCAATAAAGGGAATTACCGTGCTGATGCCTACATCGTGGACAACGCTAACAATCGTCATTATATTGCCGAAAAAGTAGTGTCTGTTGATTATGCTCGACCAAGTGGTGTCCTTACAATTGAAAACAACAATACTGCAGCAGGTACTTTTGATGCCGTTGTTCGTAATATTGTTGCTCCTACAGGTTTGAAAGAGGTTCTTGTTCCTTCGTGGAGTTTAGCTGGTGGTCAAGATGACCTTATCTGGCATAAGGCAACTCGTCAAGCTGATGGTTCTTACCGAGTGACTATCAAGGCAACGGATCATAAGAATTCAACAGGTAAATACCGTGCTGATGCCTACATTGTAGATGACTCTAACAAACGTTTCTATCTCACTGAAAAAGTGGTAGAAGTTACTCAAACTCGCCCTAGCGCAAGTCTCGTTATTGAAAATAATAATGCTGATTTAGGTACTTTTGACGCTGTTATCCGCAATATCGTAGCACCAAATGGGGTTAAGGAAGTCTTAGTTCCATCATGGAGCTTGGTTAACGGACAAGATGATCTGGTTTGGCACAAAGCTAGTCGCCAATCTGATGGTAGCTATCGTGTTACTATTAAGGCAAGTGAGCATAAGAATTCTCTAGGCAATTACCGTGCGGACGTTTATATCGTAGATAATGCCAACCAACGTCATTATGTCACTGAAACAATTGTGGATGTGAAACATAATAAACCAGTCGGCACTATTTCAGTAGTTAATAACAATAAAGACACTGGAACTTTTGATGTCATTATCAGTGATGTTTATAGTCCTAAAGGTGTTCGTACTGTTCAAGTACCTATTTGGTCTGAAAAAGATGGACAAGATGACATTCGTTGGTATGAAGCGACACGCCAAGCAAATGGCACTTATACAGTAAATGTTCAAGCTACTAACCATAAAAACTCAACAGGCTTGTACAATATTCATTTGTACTACATTTTGAATGATGGGTCACAAGTTGGTGTTGGTGGCACAACGACAACTCTTGAATTCCGTAATGCTAAGACTAAAACGCAAACCTATATCACTAATGTTAATTCAGAAGCAGGTAGTTTTACAGTTGTAGTTGATCAAGCGCCACAAGGACGTCAGATTAAGAATATCCGTGTAGCTGTATGGTCAGAAAGCAACCAAGGAAACCTTTCTTGGTACAATACGGCACCTACTGGAACACATACTGAAATCAATGTATCGACTGTTAATCATAAGAATCTCATTGGTAACTATACGACTCATGTTTATGTAGACTATGTAGACAATACTGTAGACGGATTTAACCTTGGTGAGACAGCTCTTGCTCCACGTAATCGTCGTGTTGAACCTCAGACGACTTATTATTCTCAACGTGATCCTCGTTGGGCTTCTAAGTGGTATGGTGTCAGCAATATGGACCAGTCAGGCTGTGTTCCAACATCACTTGCCATGACCTTTACAGATATCTTGGGAACTGTAATTGCACCAACGACAGTTGCGGATTATTTGTACTACAATACAAATTCATTCAATAAAACATCAGTTGCTGGTACAGACGCGGATGGTATTGTATTAGCAAGTAAAAATTGGGGTCTCAAGAGCAACGTGCTTTCAAGCATTGCTAACATTGCTTCAGCTTTGATGTCAGGCCAACATGTTCTGGCAGCAGTAGGAGCAAGCCAATTTATCAATTATCCTTACACGCATGAAATCGTACTTCATGGCTATGATAATGGTAAAACTTATGTTCGTGATCCATTTAATGCCAATAACAATGGTTGGTATTCATTGGATTACATTCATGGTGTTCAGAGTCGAGATGCAATGGATACTAAGCTTGGTGCACCATTCTTCTCAATCTTTGCTTAATCTATTAATGAAAGGTCTTTGGAAGGAAACTTCTAAGGGCTTTTTTGGTGTTCATTTTTGATAGTCATATTTTTTATTTATCTATTTTCAGAATATTATATACATGTTTGAAATCTCATATTTATGGGCTTTTAGGTTCTTTATTTGGATGACATTGATGCTTTTAGTATGGAAATTACTTATTTTTTTATCATTTTTATAGTTTTTTTAGAGAATTATCACTTTTACTCTATTCGTAAGACATTTTCTATGGTAAAATGGGTGACGTATTAAAAAGTGTCAAAGGAAAGTTAAATGCGAACAAAAGATTTTATCTACTATGCCAGTGCAGCTGTGCTCATGGCGGTGACCACTCAGGTGGCCAGTGCTGATGAGGTGGCTACTCAAATGCCTACGGTTACAGAAGGGAACCAGTATCAGCCTGCGACCGCAGCAGAAATTTTTGGTGGTGGAGCAGTCCTTGCACAAGAAACGCCATCAGCAAGACCAAGTTCAACTGTGGCGACAGCATCTACAGCAACAAGTGAGGTGGCAAACTCAAGTACTCCACAAGTTAGCCAAGCAAGCTCAACAAAGATTGCAGCATCTGAATCAAGAGTCGTTGCCTCTGAATCTGTAGTTCAGGCTAACACAGTAGCGAGTTCAGAAAATGCGACGGTACCGACTGCTTCTGAGGTTTCAAGCAATACCGTGGCTGAACCTGCTAAGTTGACTCATTCTCATGATACGGATGTTCTAAAACCTAGGGCAAGCTTCTCAATTGAGAACAACAACAAGGTCACTGGTACATTTGATGCAGTGGTTCGAGATATTGTGGCACCCTTGGGTGTTAAAGAGGTTCTTGTCCCATCATGGAGTCTAGCCAATGGTCAAGATGACTTGATTTGGCATAAGGCAGCCAAGCAAATGGACGGCTCTTATCGTGTAACCATTAAGGCGGTAGATCACAAGGGTGAGGCTGGCAATTACCGTGCAGATGCCTATGTTGTTGACCGAACAAATAAGAGACATTATATTTCTGAGAAAGTAGTATCTGTTAATTACGCTCGTCCAAGTGCAAGCCTAACGATTGAAAATAATAATGCAGCTACAGGCACTTTTGACGCTGTGGTGAAAAATATCATTTCCCCTACAGGTGTGAAAGAAATCTTAGTACCGTCATGGAGTCTCGTTGGTGGTCAAGATGATTTGATTTGGCATAAGGCGACGAAGCAAGCAGATGGTTCTTACCGAGCTACCATTAAGGCAAGTGATCACAAAAATTCAACTGGTAAATATCGTGCAGATGCTTATATCGTAGATAATTTTAACAAGCGTTTCTACTTGACTGAAAAAGTTGTGGAAGTTAGCCAATCTCGACCAAGTGCAAGCCTAACGATTGAAAATAATAATGCAACAACAGGCACTTTTGATGCAGTGGTTCGTAATATTGTTGCACCAAATGGCTTGAAGGAAGTCTTGGTCCCATCATGGAGTCTTGTTAATGGTCAAGATGATTTGGTTTGGCATAAGGCAAGTAAACAAGCAGACGGTAGCTATCGTGTGACGATTAAGGCTTCAGACCATAAACATTCAACTGGTAAATACAGAGCAGATGTTTATCTCGTCGATAAGGATGACAATCGTCAGTATTTGACTGAGACCGTGGTTGATGTCAATGAAACTAAGCCAAGTGGTAGTATTTCTATCTTAAATAACAATGGCGCTGGAAGTTTTGATGTGGTCATCAGTGATGTCTATAGCCCTAAGGGGGTTCGAACGGTTCAAGTGCCTATCTGGTCTGAGGATGATGGTCAAGATGATATTCGTTGGTATGAAGCGACACGTCATACAGATGGCAATTACAAGGTTACTGTTCAAGTAGCTAACCACAAAAACGTAACTGGTCTTTACAATGTTCATCTTTACTATGTCCAAAACGACGGTTCACAAATCGGTGTGGGAGGGACACAAACAAAAGTTACTTTGTCAGAACCTAAAGCCGACCTTGCCATCACTGGTCTCAACAATGCTACGGGTAGCTATGATGTTGTCATTTCTAATTTAGTTGCGCCACGAGGTTTCAAAGAAGTCTTGGTTCCAACCTGGTCAGAAAAGAATGGTCAAGATGATATCATCTGGTACAAGGCAGCTAAGCAAGCTAATGGAGCCTATAAGGTAACCGTTCGTTCAAGCAATCATAAGGGTGATAGCGGCCTTTATAACTCTCATGTCTATTTGGTTGACAATGATGGTAAATACATTGGCCTAGGTGGGAAACAAGTGACACTTGATATTACTAAGACTCAAGGAACCTTAACTATTGCTAACAATGATAAAAATCGTGGGACCTTTGATGTTCTTATCACCAATCTGACGAATCTAAGTGGTATTTCAGGTGTCCTTATCCCAGTCTGGTCTGAGCAAAATGGTCAGGATGATCTTGTTTGGCATAATGCCACTAAACAGGATGATGGTTCTTACAAGGTGACTATTTCAGCAAGCCAACACAAGTGGAATTCAGGCAAGTACATCGTTCATGGCTATATTGTTGATGTTTCAGGTAAGAATATCGGCTTTGGGGCAACTTCAGCTGATGTGGTAGCCCCTAAGAAAATCGGTTCGGCATCAAGAGGAAACTACGATGTTTTAAATAAGGTTGTCTATCTCGATGCTGGTCATGGTGGCTATGATCCAGGAGCTTCGTACTTTGGTATCTCTGAAAAGAGCTTGACCTTGGCTATCCAAAGCCGTGTGAAAGCTAAACTAGAAGCAGAAGGGTATCAAGTTGTAACCACTCGCACAAGTGATACCTATGTCGATTTGACAGATCGCTCTCGTGCAGCTAATGCCTCTGAATCAGATATCTTCGTAAGTATTCACATCAATGCCTCAGGAAGTTCAGCAGCACAGGGTATTGAGACTTACTATTACCAACCTTATGCAGAATACCCATCACGTATTAATGCCGCCTACCACGCTAATCCAACTCGTTTGAGCATGAGTGATACCTTGGCCAATGCCATCCAGTCTAGCCTTATTAATGCGACTGGTGCTCAAAACCAAGGCGTGAAACGACAAACCTTTGCGGTCTTGCGTGAGACAACAGCGCCAGCAGTCCTTCTTGAACTTGGTTTCTTGTCAAATCCTCAAGAAGCAGCTCGTTTGAATACCTCTGCTTATCAAGAGACTTTAGCTAATGCAATTGTGGCTGGGATAAAGTCTTACTACGAAAAAGTATCTAAAGTTTAAGTTATAAGGTTAACCCATCATTTTGATGGGTTTTTGTGCTATAATTGAGATAAATACAACAAAAGGAGTACTTATGGCCTACGATTTACTCTTAGAGCGTTTTTTACGCTATGTTAAGATCAATACACGTAGTGATGAAAATGCAACAAGAACGCCAACAACACAAAGTCAAGTAGATTTTGCCTTGAAAGTTCTAAAACCAGAATTAGAAGAACTGGGTTTGTCCAATATCCATTATTTGGAAAGTAATGGTTACCTAGTGGCAACTCTTCCAGCGAATGATGACCAATTAACACGTAAGATTGGTTTTATCTCTCATATGGATACTGCTGATTTTAATGCAGAAGGAGTTTCACCACAAGTTATTGACTCTTATGATGGAGGGGTCATTCCTCTTGGAAGTTCAGGTTATAGCCTAGGCCCAACCGATTTCCCTAATCTCAATAATTATCTTGGTCAAACACTTATTACAACTGATGGTACCACTCTTCTTGGGGCTGATGATAAGTCTGGTATTGCTGAGATTATGACAGCTTTGGCTTATTTGAAGGCTCACCCTGAAATCAAACATTGTGAGATTCGAGTTGGTTTTGGTCCAGATGAAGAGATTGGAATTGGTGCTGACAAGTTTGACGTTGAAGATTTTGATGTTGATTTTGCCTATACTGTTGATGGTGGACCTTTGGGTGAATTGCAGTATGAAACCTTCTCGGCTGCAGGAGCAGAACTTACTTTCCACGGACGTAATGTTCACCCTGGAACAGCAAAAAATCAAATGGTTAATGCCTTACAGTTAGCAATTGATTTTCATAACCAGTTACCAGAAAAAGAACGTCCAGAGTTGACAGATGGCTATCAAGGATTTAATCATCTTCAAACTATGACTGGTACTGTTGAAGAAGCTAAATCTTCTTATATTATTCGTGACTTCGAAACTGAATCCTTTGAAAATCGTAAAGCAACCTTCCAAGAGATTGCTGATCAAATGAATCAAGCTTATGGTCTGACACGCGTTGATTTAGTACTTAAAGATCAATACTATAACATGCGTCAGGTTATTGAAAAAGACATGACACCTGTAGAGTTAGCAAAAGAAGTCATGGAAGACTTAGATATTACGCCAGTCATCGAACCAATTCGTGGTGGAACAGACGGGTCTAAAATTTCATTCATGGGCATTCCAACACCAAACTTATTTGCTGGTGGCGAAAATATGCATGGTCGTTATGAGTTTGTTTCCTTGCAGACAATGGAAAAAGCCGTAGATGTTATTCTTGGAATTGTCAGTAAACCTTAAT
>OGXP01002408.1_pt1 | contig 12226 bp, 8 predicted proteins | sample 1576351 | NCBI WGS metagenome assembly OGXP01 (sample SAMEA3541517, study PRJEB24748) | human gut metagenome | biome: human gut; feature: human-associated habitat; material: faeces | place: China | collected 2012
CCACAGAACGTTATATTCGCGTTATGGTGAAAGCCGGTGCGGACATGGTAGAAATCGGTATTCCCTTCTCCGATCCAACGGCGGAAGGCCCAGTTATCCAAGAAGCGAGCACACGCGCTCTATCTACAGGCGTAAAAATCAACGATATTTTTGATATGGTTCGCCGTTTACGTACGGGCGATGATGCGGTGACCATACCTCTCGTATTCATGACCTATTTGAACCCGATTTACGTGTTTGGTCGTGAGAAATTCTTTACCCTCTGCGAAGAGGTGGGTATCTCTGGCGTTATCGTGCCAGATATGCCATTTGAAGAAAAAGGCGAACTAGCGAGCATTGCTAATACACACGGCGTTGAAGTAGTATCCTTGATCGCTCCAACATCTGAAAATCGCATCGAAATGATCGCTAAAGAAGCAGAAGGCTTTATTTACTGCGTATCTTCCCTTGGTGTTACAGGTATGCGCAGCGAAATCAAGACAGATATTAAATCCATCGTTGAAACGGTTCGCAAATACACAGATATCCCTGTAGCAGTTGGTTTTGGTATTTCTACACCAGCTCAAGCAGAGGCTATGGCGCGCGTATCTGACGGTGCCATCGTAGGCTCTGCCATCGTTAAAATCGTGGCAGAACACGGCGAAAATGCAGACCAAGCATTATTTGATTACGTACAATCTATGAAACAAGCTGTCCAAAAGGCTGGTGCATAAGGAGGTCGTATGCAACGCTGTACACGTTGTGGTAAAGAAGGGCCAGATGAACAACCCATCTGTTTACGTTGTGGCGGGAATATGGGGCCCTTAGGTGGTCCTATTTATACAAATGTGCACCGCCAAACAGGTGTAACCATTGTAGATTTTGAACGATATAACATGGGGTATAAGGATAACTTTATCAATACCTATCTCATACAGTGGACCGTTATCAATGGGCGTTCTTCGCGGGGAAACTATTGGCGATTTATGCTTGTCATAGCACTTCTATGGGCGCTTATGTACATGGTATGTGCTCTTATCGGTTGGGCCAATGCAGATGATTCAGATCAATTTATTGCCTGGATTTTCTTAGTTTTTATAATGCTTGTTTTTACAATCATTCCAGTTGTTAATATTACGATTCGTCGTCTTCACGATGTGAATCAATCGGGCTGGCTTGCACTGCTTATGTTAGTGCCTGTCATTGGTCCATTAGTTTTATTAAATTGGACGGTGAAAGCCGGGGACCCAGAGGAAAATCGCTTTGGAAAACCGCAGTATACTGAGCCCATCGATGAAAACTTGAGTGCTCGATTAGGTATTTCTACAAGTCCCACTCGTTCTACGGATCGTACGATGATAGCTGTACTCCTTGTGAGTATGGCCCTTGCGTGGTATGGTAATTATAATATTGCAGAAGGCGTATTCAATATCATTCGAGGTGGAGAGTTTAAAGCTGCTGCTAGATACTCTAAGGCGATAAAGTCTGAAGAAAAGTCTTATGGCCTTGAGGCTCGGATCTCTGTGGAGCGTTTCTTTGAAGAAGTCGTTAATGAGCGTTTTAGAGATGCTCATGCTCGTCTTGGTGGCGCCGAACGGGAGAAATATCCAACCAAAGAAAGCCTCGCGAAAGCCTATGAAGGTGTGCGCCGTGTAGACTACGATAAACTTGAAGTCATAGCTGACTCAAAGAATGAAGTGCAAATCGCCTTTGCTATTGTAATGAGCGGCAAAAAAGATGGGGTACCATTTACTGAGCGTCGCAGTGGCACCATGATTTTGCGACCTAATAAATATACGCAATTCCAAATCGTAGAAATTAGGGAAAAATAATTATTATACTGATTAGTAGAGACTATACAGTTTATAACTCTTACTAGAATCTCTATGTTTTAAACTAGCAAATCTATATAAACGATTACAACAAAAGGACGTTATACAATGTATAACGTCCTTTTGTTAGTTAGTTTAGTTATGTCTTATATAATCAGCAGGAACTGATTATGAAAGGGGCTTAGTCATTAGAAGATTCAGAGCGCATGCCATAATAGCTTCGTTCTGCTACTTTGTTTTTATCGTGTTTTTCACGTTCCGATAATTTGCGTTTTTTATGTTTTTGTTTTTTCTCGCCTTTTTTGAACCATGGATTAGCACTGCTATCTACAGTGCCATCAGCATTTTTTTTCATACGAGGGGAGTCGCCGATAGTGAAGCGAAAATCCTTAGCTTGTGCTACGTTAGCACCGATACCAACAGTTAAGAATGCTGCTAAGCTGGCCAGAGCCACTACTTTAGTTAATTTAGCTTTCATAATTGTCTCCTCTATAATAAGTTGCACGAATTTTAGTTGTAAAAAATCTAATTAGAGTATAGAGAAATTTAATGAAGATATGATGAATAAAATAGGTTGATACATCATAGTATAATAAGATTATCTATGTTTGTATATTATCTAAAATTATAGTAGGAGTTTTATGAAACAGAGAGTATATGAGGTCCTCTATCGTGAACTAGTGGAAAACTACGCGAACAGTAAGAGGCGAACGAATACAGCCGATTTTTGGCTAACCATAAGTGCCATATCCTTTGCATATGGTTTAATTACATGCATTACGGGCCTTGCAAGCTATATACCGTATGGATATCTTTATGCTGTATCCTTGGGTGGAGGTATACTAATCACTTTGTCCATCTTGTTATGCTTGCCGACGATCATGCTCATGGCGAGACGATTGCGAGACTCTAATAATGATCCGATGTTGATTATTTTACTGTTAGTCCCTATTTTAGGATGGCTTGCTTTATTGTATCTATTGTGCAAACGGACATCGCCTATCCAAAATCGACCAGATATATCCAACAACGATACAAACATATATAACGATGAAGCAAGCGTATATAAAAATGAGGGGAACGTATATAACAATGCTGCAAACACGTTACAAAAGCAATCTGTATCTGGCGTGTTTATTGTGGGCTTATTAGTATTAGGCTGGCTTGTTAATAGCGCTGGTAGCGCAATGATCAACCATAATTTGACGGTGGAAGAGACTGCCTATGGTAATTTAGAGCCTAGTGCGTTAACGAAAAAGGCTAATCGTTTGTTAGAAAGTGAAACGGCTACTACAGAGGCCCGTTCAGTCGTGAGTGCGTACTATGAAAATCTAGGTAAAGAGGATTATCATGGAGCGTATCGCCAGCTAAGTGTACGTGAAATGGAGCGCTACGGTACGTTTGAACTATGGCAACAAGCGGTAGCGAAGGCACAACATCCAAAAGTAGAAACGATTCAGCTCGATTACGTGTCTCAAGATAAAGAAGATGACTATACTTTCAACTATACTGGTTTTAAAGTGACCTTTGAAAAAGGGCAAGAGCCTGTTCTAGTTCGTTTGTATAACGCTGGCAAGGGCTGGGGCATTATTAGCATCGAAGACGTGGAGGAGGACTAGGTTATGGCAACTATCAATACATATGATTTAAACTATACCGATGCCTTCAAGCTAGGTATCAAAAACTATGCTAACTTCAACGGTCGTGCTAGCCGTAGTGAATATTGGCGCTTTGTCGCAGGTATTACAATGATTCAAGGGTCCTTAGGGATTTTGGCTATGATTTGTAATGCATTGGGCCTTCTTAATTTTGAAAGCATAGTTGATAAGGTTGGTTTTTTTATATCCTTATTTTTAGTACTTCCCAATATAGCAGCTACGGCGCGACGTATGCATGATATTGGCCGTAGTGGCTGGACGCAGCTGATTTCCTTTATTCCCATTGTAGGTTTCTTTGTATTCTTAAATTATGAATTACGCCGCGGTGATCAAGGGGAAAATGCTTACGGTGAAAGAACAGGTTATATCCCAGTTACATCTGATATAAGTAAAGAAACAGGTCTTGAAGAAACGCCTTCTCGCCGTCAAGACTGGATTATGGGTATTACAATCTTCCTTATCCAATCCATTCAAATTGCAGATGTAGTAGGTGAACTATTATGGTTTGGTCTTAACGGGAACGGATACATGTAATAACTTCCTGTATTTATTAATATACTCATTATTTTATTTTATAAAAGTTTAACAACTCTTTTATAGACAATATAACACTTTGTAGTAAAATGAAATTAAGATGAATTCAAATTTATAGATATTAAGCAATATATAATATCTAAATTACTATATGTGTTATGTACAACAGGACCTTATGAGCTTTACGGTCCTGTCTGTCGATGGAAGGAGTTTATTATGAAATCTTGTCCATATTGTGGACATGAAGTATTGAGAAATGATCGTTATTGCCCAGACTGTGGGCATGTCCGCAAAGCCCCTATTTCGTTAGATAAATATAATCTAGGCATGATTGAAAACTTCAAACAATGTCTAGTATATAAATATGCTGACTTTGAAGGCCGCGCCAGCCGTAGTGAATATTGGAATTTCTTTTTAATGTATCAATTGCTCTTTGTAGCGATTTTGTTCACCTGTGCCTTTTTAAGTTATATTAGCCCTCTTTCAAGTGCAGTAGGTGTAGGCTTCGGCTTAGTAATCCTAGTTCTACTGTCCGTAGTGATGGTTATCCCTGGCGTAGCCGTTGCAGTGCGTCGCTTGCACGACCAAGGTCGTTCTGGTGGCCTCGTATTTATTGGTTTTGTGCCTGTAATTGGGACCCTTATCCTATTAGTTCTCATGGCTCTTCCTGGTGAAAGCCACTCAAACCGCTTTGGTTCTCCTACAGGACAAGTAATCTTAACAAAACAAATGGCTCACGAAATCGGGCTTATCGATGCAACACCAACTATGGGACTCACAGCTGGACTGCTCTGTGCAATCTTTGTACTGTGGTTCTTGGTAGATCAATTACTTACAACAAGTGTGATGTAAAATGATAACTCTCCTTATAGCTTCGCTATAGGGAGAGTTTTTTATAGAATATAATTGTATAAATGGTTAATATAATGCATATGTTATTACCAAAATATATAGAAATTGAAATTCAAAATGATAGATAAAAATGATATAATGATATTTGATTTTATTTTTATTTTATTTGTTATTTTGTAGGAGAGAATACAATGACAGATTTATCTATCAAAAACCTTTCGTATGTAGATAACTTCAAGCATACGGTTATGGGCAATTTTGCTAATTTTAAAGGCCGTGCAAGCCGCAGTGAATACTGGCGCTTCTATGGTATCACAATCGTTATTGCTGGTATCATTAATGTATTGAGCGCACTTTTTATGAACACTGCATTATCAAGCGTTTTTGGTCTTATTTCCATGGCGTACAACGTTGCAATTTTGTTGCCTTCCATTGGCCTTGGTGTTCGTCGTTTTCATGACGTTGGTAAAAGTGGTTGGATGCTTTTAATTAGCTTAATTCCATTTGGTATTATCTATGTTATCTACTTGCTCGCTCAAAAAGGTGATGAAGGCGATAACCAATATGGTTCCCCAGTGAGCTATGAAACAATCACAGCTGAAGAAGCTGCACGCACTGGCCTTAAAGAAACTCCAACTGAAGATATGGATCGCAAATTCATGTTCGCATGTATCGGTATCGTTATCTTCGAAGTAATCCTTATGGGTATCGTTGCATAAGCATAAACATATTTACAAAGAAAGCCTACGTATGTAGGCTTTTTCTTTTTAGGTAATTTAGATGTCTATTTATTGTCGCATATTGTTTTGACACTACTATTTTAATACAATAGTTTTACTAAAGATTAAATGTATATAGGAGAGCGTGTATGAGTGGTATAAATTGGTGGCGTCGCTTAGGGACGGTCGCTTGCGTATTGGTGTCATTAGGTTGTGTTAGTGGTTGTCAGTGGAATTTAGATAATCTAAAGCAATATAGTCAAGATTCATCAGCGAGAGACGTTAAAAAAGATGAAACGAAGAGGGTGTTTCGCTTCTATTTGGCTGCTACAAATGAGTTTAACTACAATGCGGTTAAACATGGGAACCAATATGATCTAATCTGGCAACAGGCAGGTGCAAATGAACCACTAACAGGTTTTAAGGTACAGGATTATGAGCGTCTTGAACAGGAACTAGTCGCTGCTAAGGAGGCGGGTCGTTCTTACGAGGATCTTGAAAGCACAACAGATGCTCTATTGCCTATCTTGCATGACATTGTAAGTGATATAAAGGCTTTAGATTCGTATTATAAAACAAAGCAGTATGAAAATGATAATTATGCATTTAGTCAAGCTACACTGGCTAAGCTTTCAGCGTTATTAGAAGTATTTGAACCAAAATATGAAGCGTTAAATGAGGCAGTTACAGCTGCTCATAAAAAGGAACGTAATAAAGATATTGAGTCTATGCGTTCGAATGGTCAAGTGAATGGTGCTTATATGGTAGAGATGATGGGGTATTATAGTGATATCATTAGCCATATCATTGATCAAGGACCTAATAGTGATGTGCAATGGGTGAAAGCTCAAAAGGAAGCAGCAAATGCAATTGTGCCTAAGTTCACATCTGTAGAGGTACAAAATCGGATTGATCAAGCTAAGAATCTTGATGCGGCTATTGATGCATTTGTAGCAGAACAAAGTGCTGAGACACATCATGAGGTAATTTCACAATATAATGAGCTAGCTCGGACACCAATGAATTTTAAATTACTAGATAAAGTGCAAGATGCTTATATACCTGAAGGTGTATAGTTTGCTTGTTGACAATTTCCCCGTTTGAGCCCTATAATTATCTATTATATGAATATTGCGTTGAAAAAGACGGCACGTCTCAGACGGATTTAGTAGAGACCAAACTCATGGGCTGAAAGGTTTGGAAATCTAGAGATTTGCGGATCACTTTGGAGCAAGCGGCAACGCCGCCGGTGAACACCGTTATATGTTTAAGTGGCTTTCACAAGTAACGAGAGTCAGTAGGGTGGTACCACGGATATGACGTCCGTCCCTTCGGGGGCGGGCGATTTTTTTATGTAAAAGGAGCACATCATGGATTACGGTAAGACGTTACATTTGCCTGAAACAGAATTCCCAATGCGCGGCAATTTGCCTAAGCGCGAACCAGAAATCTTAAAATTCTGGGAAGACAACAAAATTTATCAAAAACGTTTGGAATTGCGTAAAGACGCAAAACCTTTCATTTTGCATGATGGCCCTCCATATGCGAACGGTAAATTGCATATCGGTCATGCCCTCAACAAAACGTTGAAGGACATCATCATGAAATACAAAACAATGACTGGTCATTATACTCGCTATATCCCTGGTTGGGATACGCACGGTTTGCCAATCGAGCATGCGGTTATTAAAAATACTGGTCTTAACCGTCATGAAATGGCGCCATTGGACTTGCGCAACAAATGTAAGGAATATGCATTAGAATGCGTAGAAACTCAAAAACAAGACTTCATTCGCTTTGGTGTATTAGGTGAGTGGGACCGTCCTTATTTGACATTGCGCCCTGAGTTCGAAGTAAAACAACTTGGTATCTTCGGCGAAATGGCAAAACGCGGTCATATCTATAAAGGCCTTAAAACTGTATACTGGTGTACTCACTGCGAAACTGCATTGGCAGAAGCAGAAATCGAATATGCTGAGAAAAAATCCTTCTCCATTTACGTAAAATTCCCTTACGTATCCGAGAAAAAGGTGACATTGCCAGCTGGCGTAGATCCAAAACAAGCATACGCTGTTATCTGGACAACTACTCCTTGGACAATGCCTGCCAACGTAGCAATCTCCGTTAACCCTGACCTTGAATACGGCTGGGTAAAAGTAGGCGACGAATACTACTTGATGGCTACTGAACTCGTTGATTCTGCAATGAAAGACATCGGTATCGACGAATACGAAATCGTAAATCGTTTCTCTGGTGCAGGCTTAGAGTTGGCTGATTTCAAACATCCATTCGTAGAACGTAAATCTACTGTATTATGCGGTGATCATGTAACACTTGATGCTGGTACTGGTTGTGTACATACAGCACCTGCACATGGTGAAGACGACTTTAACATCGTTCAACGTTACAATAAAGAAGGTAAGACTGAACTTCCTATCGTATCCCTTGTTAACGAAACTGGTAACTACACTAAACAAGTAGACGACAACCGTTATGGCGATACTGAATTCCCATTGGCTGGCGTAGAAATTCACGATGCAGAGGTGCCTGTTATTAAAATTCTGGCACATAATAATGCATTGCTTCATAAATCTAGCTTGCGTCACCAATACGCTCACTGCTGGCGTTGTAAAAATCCTGTCATCTACCGCGCTACAGAACAATGGTTCTCCTCTGTAGATGGTTACCGTCAACAAGCGCTTGATGCGATCGACAATCAAGTGCAATGGATTCCTAAATGGGGCCATGACCGTATCTTCAACATGGTGCGCGATCGCGGTGACTGGGTAATTTCCCGTCAACGTATTTGGGGCGTGCCAATTCCTATTTACTATTGTGAAAGCTGTGGCGAGCACATCATCAACGATGATACTATGTCTGCATTGCTTGAAAAGGTAGCTGTAGAAGGTTCCGACGCATGGTGGGCACACAGTGCAAAAGAATTGTTACCAGAAGGCTTTAAATGTCCTCATTGCGGTCATGATGAGTTCAAAAAAGAAACAGACATCATGGACGTATGGTTCGACTCTGGTTCCTCTTGGGCTGGCGTACTTGAAGTTAACGATCTGGAAGTACCATGTGCTATGTACCTTGAAGGTTCTGACCAACATCGTGGCTGGTTCAACTCTTCCTTGTTAACTGCAGTAGCAACAACAGGTAAGGCACCTTACAACTCCGTATTGACACACGGCTTCGTTGTGGACGGTGAAGGTCGCAAAATGTCTAAATCTGTAGGTAATACAGTAGCTCCTAGCGACATTATCGACGTATACGGCGCTGACGTTATGCGTTTGTGGGTATCCTCTGCGGATTACCAAGCAGACGTACGTTTGTCCAAAGACATCGTAAAACAATTATCCGAAGTATACCGTAAGATCCGTAATACATTCCGCTTCTTGCTTGGTAACTTGGATGACTTCAATCCAAATACTGATAAAGTGGCTTACGCAGATATGTCCGAATTCGATAAATGGGCATTGTTGCGCTTAGAAGAAGTACGTCAAAAGGTTACTGATGCGTACGAAAACTATGAATTCCACATGTTGTACCATGCAATTCATAACTTCTGTACAGTAGACTTGAGCTCCATCTACCTTGATGTTATGAAAGATACTATGTACGCTGAAAGCAAAAATAACGTAGCTCGTCGTTCTGCTCAAACAGCGATGTACGAAATCTTGAAAACATTGGTAGCCATGGTATCTCCAGTACTTTCTTTCACAGCGGAAGAAGTTTGGAAATACATGCCTAAAGAAGAAGGCATGCCTGAATCCGTTATGCTTCAAGATTGGCCACAAGGTCATCCTGAACACTTCAACCAAGAATTGGCTGATAAATGGAACCAATTGTTAGACTTGCGTACATCTGTACAAAAAGCATTGGAACTTGCTCGTCAAGACAAAACAATCGGTCACCCATTGGATGCATCTGTTACAGTATACGCTGAAGGCGCTGCATTCGATGCATTGAACGCTCTTGGTGAAGAAGGCTTGGCTAAACTCGTTATCGTATCCGAAGCTCACATCGTGAACGGCGCTGCACCAGCAGAAGCTGTAAAAGACGAAGAAACTGGCGTTGCCACAGTTGTTGTTGCATCTGGTCTCGAAAAATGTGAACGCTGCTGGATCCACCGCGATACAGTAGGTCAAGATAGTGCACATCCTACACTTTGTGCACGCTGTGCCGATGTTGTAAAAACATTATAATAAAAAAAAGACCATCCTCTGAACTTCGCTTCCAAAAATTGGACACAATTTTTGGATTGCAGTTCACTGGGGATGGTCTTTTTTATGTTTGTAAATCCTTTGGTACTGTTAACTGTTTCCAATTATCTAGTTCAGGGATTTCCAAGGTATTTATTGTTTTTTGAATCCAATAGTTTAAGGACACCTCGTTCCCCACATATTGTTCAAATAAGTAGGTCTTACCAGGTGTGTCTTGTTGGTTTCCATCGTCATCGATGGTATGACGGGCGGACTCTTTCAGATAGAGCTGCACTCTAAATGGGGTCGATTGCTTGCCTTTAAAAATGAAATAGGATGGGCCCACAAAGTCATGAGTACGAATATTAATTTGTTCGTACTTTTTCTCTTTTAATCCTTGCAAGGCAGCCTGAATCATAGCGTTTGCATCATCGTATTCCTCTAGCAAAAACGGCTGTTGATCCACATCGAGCACGTAATGCCAGGTTGGCTTTTCTTCGTTCTTTTCGATAGTCCAATTATCTTCGAGGCTAGGCAATTGATGATTATCGTAAAGCTCTTTCAATAGGTTTATGGTATTTTCTTTGTCGTAAATGGACTTGTAGATAATTTCATGTCCTTCTGATGGATCATAACCATGTAGCCTTATTTGATAGTGATCTCGTAGCATCCGTTTTACATCGACCTTAAAGATATTGCGCAATGTATCTGGGACGGATAGGAAATGATTGTAAAAGCTGAGCTTCATTTCTTCTTGTGACTCTAAGGCGGTTTCAATGGTTTGCCAGTCGTACAAGGTTGTATCCCATAGGAAGTCGTCCATGGTTACAGATAAGCGGGCCGCATTTTGAGGCCTGTTGGTAGGCGCAGGGCGCACCGTAGTAGTTGACTCGGCAATACCTTCTTTGTATTGCCAATGACCATCGACCTCTTCAAAGGCTGCTAAGCGTTCTTCTGCTTCGTCATCGATAGGAATATCTTTTAGCTCCGGATCCAAATTGGCTTTATGAGACAAGATATATTGATGGGATTGCTCGTAATAGGATACGGCTTGATCTAAATCTGGCTTGCCTGTTACATAGCCTTTTTCGTAGGCATAGCCCAAGGCAACACGTGTTAAAGCGCGCGTAATATCGTAGAAAAGAACGCGATCTTCCTCGTCAAAGGCGCGTTGTTCCTCATCTAAGACACGCAGTAACGATTGTACACCGAAGCGAATGTTTTTCGTCACCCCTAAACCGTGGATTCGCATGTATCCGATATAGGGCAAGGCGAATATGAAGCGATCTTTTGTAGCCGCCATATGTGTTAAATCTGCAATGAGACCCCAGTCGAGAGGCAGGTGGCCTATGTGAAAGATATAGCCAAAGGCCGCCTGTAAGGCGGTGTAGCCCGCATCACTAAACTCTTTTGTTGCCGCACGGCGGTAGAGACCGATAGCCTTTACCGGATCGTAGGGAATCGTAGAACGTAACGCTTTAGCATCATAGAAATGATAGTAATAATCCGCTAATTCTGCGATACTTTCAGATTGACCTAAGGCGGCACCTTTAGTGAACCACGTGAAAGCATCCTCAAATTTACCGTTTTCGTGGCAGTCGAGGCCTGTATATAGCATCATGGCAGGGTTGCCAAGTTCGGCCGCAGTCCTAGCGACACGGCGCGCATTGCTGAAATCGGCTTCATCGATATAGATATTGCGCAAGTTCCCTTGGAACATAGCAAGACCGTTGTCGAGGGCCTTGTTAAACCACTCTTTCGCAAGGTTAGATGCATTTTCTTGCAATGTTTCGTATGGTACAGTGCCTTGCAAAGCGGCGATGCGATCCTGCACAGAGTTTGCTGTAAGGCTTCTTTGAATGCGTTTAATCCAACTCATAGGCGGAGGTGTTAGCATAGTCTCAGCGGAGCTGATGCGATTATCATCACGCCAGAAAAAGACATTGCCTATAACATATTGGCAATAGGCATCGCCTTGGTTTGCGTAATCATAGACAATGCGAAATGCTTCGTCGAAGGAAATTTGCATATCCTTCTCCACGGTAGGTGTAATGGAGCCTTTGATGCGCAAAGCTTGTAATGTGCCGATAGGGCTACAGCGACGAATGCTATCGTGTAAGCACTGATAGGTGCGCATATTGTCCTCTGGGAAGTTAGACTCTTCCCAGGTAAAGCGAGGCCCTGCATAGACACGTGCCAAAAGGGCATATGCATCACCTAGCTCTCGGGTCTCTGGATCGTTGGCTATTTTGAGAGTATCCTCTTTAGTATCTATATCACTTTCAAGAAGGCTGGTCATCTCGTTTCGCAAGGCGCGATGATCAGTTTGTACTGCGCCTTGCTGATTGTTGACGATGAGTTCTAATTGACGCAAGCCTTCTTGAGCCGTTTTTTGATTATACGATGTAAAAATCATGTGGAAGACCTTTTGCAGGCGTTCCGTAAAGTAC
>OGXP01002414.1_pt1 | contig 12206 bp, 9 predicted proteins | sample 1576351 | NCBI WGS metagenome assembly OGXP01 (sample SAMEA3541517, study PRJEB24748) | human gut metagenome | biome: human gut; feature: human-associated habitat; material: faeces | place: China | collected 2012
AGCGTTCCATGCTGTCCGGTTTCCAGGAAGCTGCACAGAAAATTCAGGAGAAGGATGAATACGCACTTGTTCCATTCTTCCGTTTTTATGATACCGTACATACTTTTCTGGATGGTTCAATCCGTCGTGTAATTGAGCGTTGTCAGAAAGCAGCCGACAACGGCGATGGCATCGAACAGCAGGATGTGGATGTGCTGAAACTTCTGTACTTGATTCGATATATTGATGATATTCCTTCTAATTTGGACAATATCGTTATCCTTATGGCAGACGATATTCGTGTGGATAAGATTATCATGCGTGAAGCTGTCCGTGGATGCCTTGATCGTCTGATGAGCCAAAACTATATCGGCAGAACCGGTGATACTTATAACTTCCTGACTGACGAAGAACAGGACATTCAGCGTGAAATTAGAGATACAAATGTGGATACCGCTTCTATCGTAGAGCGTATTGCTCAGATGATTTACGGTGATATTTTCACAACTAAGAAGTTCCGTTATGGAAAATATGACTTTGCCTTCGACCAGATGGTAGATGGTATTACTGTTGGTGTGGCAACAGGCGGTATGCGTCTGCGTTTCCTGACCGTTGCTACTGATGCCATTGAAAAAACAGATTACCGTCTGATGGCAGAGTCCAAAGGTAATGAAGCAATTGTGGTTCTGGCTGATACGCCTTATTATGAATCTCTGGAATCTGCCATGAAGATTCGTAAGTATGTAAAACAGAGAAATGTAAGCCAGCTTCCTAAGAGTGTGCAGAAAATCATCAGCGATCAGCAGGACGAAGCCGGAAAATATGAGCTGAGCGCTATGACCGAATTGCAAAATGCCATTGAAGGGGCGCAGTTCTATGTAGATGGTGAGCATTTGGAAATCAAAGCCGGAAATGCCAAGAGCAAGATTGACCAGTCTCTTGAATATCTGGTTGCTCATGTATATAGCAAGCTCGACCTGATTACAGATAATGCAGGCAGTGACGCAGATATTATTGCGATTCTGACAGGTGCGGTAACAGCACTTCCGGGCATGGAGCCAAACCGTGATGCTGCTTCTGCTATGGAAGAATATCTGGAAATGCAGGATGCGAAAAAGCTGCCGACTTCTATGGCAGATGTTCAGAGTAAATACAGTGCGATTCCGTATGGCTGGAAAGAAATCGACATTGCTGCGGTTGCGGCACAGCTGATTTATTCCCAGAAAGTAACCATCAAGTATGCAGGCAATACCATTCAGCCAGATGACCCGAAATTGCCGGATATGCTTCGTAAAAAGAGTGAGATCGGTAAGACTTCCATTAGCAAGCGTAAAACCATTTCTGCTACGATGATGCGTGATGTAAAATCGATGCTCCGTGATTATTTCGATGTTATGGATGTGCCGGACGATGAAGATGGTCTAATTCGCTTTGTGACTGAGAAATTTGGTGAACAACGTGATTACTATACTTCTCTGGATGCCCGTTATGACGGACATAAATACCCAGACCGTGCATTGGTGCAGGAAGCCATTCATTTGATGGATGATGTACTTTCTCAGAAGAAAGACAATATTGCCCTGATTGAGCGTGTGCTGAATAAAGAGGATGCTCTTTTCGACAATAAAGAAGCCATGAGCAACGGCATTGAAAACTTCTTCAAAACCCAGGTAACAGTATTCGACCAGGCAGTGCAGTTTGAAAAATCTCTGCATGATGATCTTGACTGTATCGCAGAAAATGAGGAAGCACACAAGGCACTGAATACCATTCGTTTGATTATCATGGTTCAGACCGGAAGTAAGTTCAACTATAACCGGATTCGTGAACTGAATCCGCTGATGGATACGGTTCGTACAGCTCATGACAAGATGTTGGAAGAAAAACGTGTTGAGATTCTGGAAACGGTTCGTCAGTGTATGGAAGCTACCCACACTGCCGCAAACGGCGATTCTAAGGTATCCCATCTAATTGAAAAATCAGATCGGTATTTCAGCCAGTGTAAGGAGAAAATCGCAGAATTAAAGAGCCTTGCCCTTCTGGATGCCATGTTTCTGCCAATGTGTCAGTACAAGGATGATACAGTCAGCAATATTGAATCTGTTTTGGAACCGCCTGCACCGAAGGCACAGGTACAGCTGACACAGTCAGGAAAAGAAACTGTTCCTGTAAAGAAGAAAGTGGTTCGTGCCTATAACCGTCAGGTTGTATTCCAGGCAAAGACCTTACAGACGGATGCGGATATTGATGATTATGTAGAGAAGATTCGTTCACAGCTGAAACAGTTGCTGAAGAATTGCGACGAAATCAAGCTGAATTAAAGGTGGAGAACAATAGAAAATGGAACTGATTAGTGCAACTATTGGCATTTTAGGAGTTATTATTGGCTGGTTGTTAAATGAACTGACTACTATTTTTCGAGGACGACCGAAGCTATGTTTCCAAATGGTAGCAACTCCAGAAAATGAGTTAACAGAGAAAGAATATCGTGTGAAAGAAAGTTTTTCTGAACATGGAATTGAAATCTTTAATGTCGGCGAGAAGCCTTTTGTTTTAGAAAACTTCGTAATTTGTTATAAGAAAAAAATATTGGTAGATTGTCAAATGCCTGAAAGCGATAGAATTATATTGCCGTTCCATAATGTCGTATATACGTTATCCGAACAGGAAGCAGACGCATTGGAATGGCATTGTCAGAGGGAACATTTTGAAGAATGTCAAGTAACTGCAATTAGTATTGAAAAGAAAAAAGCAAAAGGAATACTACCAGTTCCATTGTTTGCGATAAGGTCAAATATTAGAAGTATTGGAATCAATTAAAAAGAATAGGAGACAGATATGGAAAATAACCCAAAAGTGTTTATTTCATATGCCCATAAAAATCAAGCATATGAAGATAAAGTGTTGGAATTGGCAAATAGACTACGTTCAGAAGGAATTGATGCGATGATAGACCAATATGAAGAAGCACCTCCTGAAGGATGGCCGAGGTGGATGGAGCATCAAATCATGGAGTCAGAGTTTGTTCTTGTTTTATGTGAAGAAACATATCATCAAAAACTCTATTCCGAGAAAAAGGGGAAGGGCGTTGTATGGGAGGCTAACATTGTCTATCAAATGTTATATGATTCAGCGGCAGAAACAAATAAATTTATTGCGGCATTTTTTGATGATGCTGATCAACAGTATATACCTACACCGTTGAAACCATACACATACTATAATCTTTTGGATGAAAAGCAGTATGACAGGCTATATTGGCGTTTCAGAGGTGTTACGAATAGTAAAAAACCGCCATTGGGAGAATTGAAGCCACTGCCAGAAAAGGAACGAAAAACAATGTTCTTTTCTTCACCAATTAACCTTGAAAAGTGGAATGCTGCAAAGTGGAGAGGAACAGTATATCTTTGGGGTGGAGATGCACCTGCCATAGGCTTGTTTTTTACAAATTACTCAGTGGGTAAAGAAATTTTCAAAGAGTGGAAGAAAAAATACAAAGATATGGCATTCGCAGATACTTTTTTGAGGGTTGATTATATTGTTCCACCGTTTCCTAAGTCATGTTGGGTATATGAATCGTATGACAGAAATTATGGAAAAGGATATTTTCTGCATATAGGCGCAAATATTGATGAAAGCATTGGTCGAGCTAATAAGTGCGGAATAGAAATGCAACAACTACTTTTGGCAACGGTTTCACGTTACCAGTGGATGGATGAAAATAACGGATCAGGTAATAGAGATCAGTTTTTAGATATGTATAACAAGACAGGAAAATATTATTTAGTTCCTGTCGGATTAAAGAATCCATCAATGGGAGCTGTAATAGAGAATATGCAATTTGATTTTGAGTACGCAATTCCAATGAAAGAAATAACGGTTACAGCTGGAACAAAGATAACGGAGGAGAATCCCTGCAAAGCAGTTCTTATGGAGCCGGAGGAATGATATATGGATAAAAATGCGATAAAAAAGTTTGCTGTCTGGGCAAGAACAGAGCTGATCGCCCGTGTTTCACTAAAAAGTGTGGAATACGGTATCACAGAGGACAACATTGAGGATGCCAATGCGGACAGTGTTGGCGGAAAAGTCCTCACTGCCAATGAAAAGAAACAGCGTCAGGCTCTGATTGCCGAGATTAACGATAAAGGATATAAGCAGGTCATGGAAGAGGTTGCCTATACTTGGTTCAATCGCTTCTCTGCTCTGCGATTCATGGAAGTCAACGGCTATCTTCCTTCTCATGTGCGTGTATTTACGGACGAGGAAAACAACTTTAAGCCGCAGATTATAACCGAAGCCATTCATCTGGATTTGGATGGACTCGATATGGAAAAGGTCTATGAACTGAAAGATGCAGAAAAGAGCGAAGAACTGTATAAATACCTACTGACTGTGCAGTGCAACGCTCTGAATAAAATTTTGCCGGGAATGTTCCAAAAGATTGCCGACTACACAGAGCTTCTTCTGCCGGACAATCTGCTCCGTAAAGGCAGTGTCATTCAGCAGATGATTGAACTGATACCGGAGGATGACTGGAAGGATGCTGTCCAGATTATTGGATGGCTGTATCAGTATTATAACAGCGAGAAAAAAGATGATGTTTTCGCAGCACTGAAAAAGAATGTAAAAATCACAAAAGAAAACATTCCTGCAGCGACCCAGCTTTTCACACCGGACTGGATTGTTCGCTACATGGTAGAGAACAGCCTTGGGCGTTTATGGTTGGAAGGACACCCGGATGTGAAAGAGCAGCTTCTTCCTACCGAGGAAGAACAGTCTGCTTATGCTGCCGGAAATCGTGACCCGGGAGACACCAAATGGCACTACTATCTGGAAGAAGCCGAGCAGGAGCCGGAAGTACAGATACAGCTTGCCGAGATTCGCAAGGAATACGCCGCACTGACACCGGATCAGCTGAAAGTGATTGACCCATGCTCAGGTTCCGGTCATATCCTTGCGTATATGTTTGATGTGCTGATGAAGATTTATGAATCCTATGGCTATACCACCCGTGAAGCAGTGGCAAGTATTGTAGAGAACAATCTTTACGGTCTGGACATTGATGACCGTGCGGCACAGCTGGCTTACTTTGCGGTAATGATGAAAGCCCGTCAGTATGACCGCCGCTTCTTTAGCCGTGGCATTCAGCCCCATGTTTATGCCATCGTGGAGAACAATCATGTAGATAAATTTGCCGTGGACTATTTCTGTAATGGCGATGCAAAACTCACAGCCGCTATGGATACCATTATCAGTGAACTGCATGATGCAAAGGAATATGGTTCTATTTTGACCATAACACCGCAGGATTGGTCTGCTCTGTATGAACGCTTTGCTGAGATTACAGAAAATATAAATATGTACCGTGAGGCGGCACTGAGAGAATTACTGCCGTTGGTACAGGTGGCGGAAGCACTGGCACAGAAGTACGATACTGTTGTGACTAATCCGCCATATATGGCAGACAGTGGAATGTCTCCTCATTTATTGAATTATGTAAAAGATAATTTCAAGAATTATAGAAACGATCTGTATAGCTGTTTTATGAAAAAAACAATCGCTATGCTGAAAGCAAATCGTTTTACTGGACTGATGACATCATACACATGGATGTTTTTGACAGCATTTTCTAAAATGAGAATAGAGATGCTATCTGAAAATAGTTTGGTAACATTAGTTCAGCCAGAATATCATGCTTTTTTTAAGGAAGCATTCGTGCCGATTTGCACATTTGTATTAACTAATTGTTGCATGAATTATGCGGGAAAATATATTCAACTTGCAAAATTTACTGGAGCTGAAGAACAGGAGAAGCGCACATTAGACGCTATTATGAGTTCATCCTGTGATTATAAATTTACGGTCAAACAATCTTTGTTTTATCAGATTCCAGATATGCCAATAGCATATTGGTTAAAACCATCTACTGCGGAATTATTTATAAATGGTTCATTACTTTCAAAATACGCAGATTTACGCCAGGGATTGATTACGGGTGATAATGATAGATTTTTGCGATTTTGGTCGGAGTGTGATGCCAGAAAAATTAGCACCTTAAATGATAGAAATAAAAAATGGTTTTTCTATCATAAGGGCGGAGAATATCGTAAATGGTACGGGAATATGACACTTGTTGTTAATTGGGAAAATGACGGGTTTGAAATAGTTAATTTTAGAGATGACAAAGGAAAACAGCGCTCCAGACCACAAAATATTCGCTATTATCTGCAAGAAGGGTTTACTTGGACAGCATTAACAGTAGCTGATTTTAATGTTCGCTATATGCCGGAGGGTGGCATTTTTGATGCAAAAGGATCGTCTGGTTTCTGCAATGAAAAGGATAATTTGAAATATATCATTGGATTGTGTAATTCAAAAGTTAGCATGGAATTTCTTTCATTTCTTGCACCTACAATGGATTATAGTGCAGGTGCTGTTGGAAAGGTTCCGACAATTATTTGTGAAGAAAAGAAAGCTGAAATATCAAATGTTGTAACAACAAATATCGAAATTTCAAAAGCAGATTGGGATTCCTTTGAAACTTCATGGGATTTTCAGCACCATCCGCTGATCCGCAAAGTCCCTACCATTGCCGAAGCCTTTACCCAGTGGCAGGCTGAATGTGATGACCGTTTTAATCAGCTGAAAGCCAATGAGGAAGAACTGAACCGTATTTTCATTGACATTTACGGCTTGCAGGATGAGCTGAGCCCGGAGGTTGAGGATAAGGATGTCACGGTTCGCAAGGCTGACCTTGGCAGAGATATTCGCTCGTTTATTTCCTATGCGGTTGGCTGTATGTTTGGTCGTTACTCTATTTATAAAGAGGGACTTGTTTATGCAGGTGGAAAATGGAATTATAATACTTATGAGGATGCAGCGAGGTTATGTGATGGTAAACCAGATGTGATTGAATTTTATAAGCAAACGCATTTTATGCCGGATGAAGATAATATTATCCCTATCTGTGACGATGAATATTTTACGGATGATATTGTTGGACGATTTGTAGAATTTGTGGAAGCAGTTTATGGTACAGATACCTTAGACGAAAACCTGAAATTCATTGCGGATGCCCTCGGCGGCAAGGGTCAGCCGAAGGATGTGATTCGGAATTACTTCCTGAGCGACTTCTACTCCGACCATTGCAAGATTTATCAGAAACGCCCGATTTACTGGCTGTTTGACAGCGGCAAAAAGAACGGCTTCAAGGCGCTGATCTATATGCACCGCTACCAGCCGGACACCATTGCCCGTATCCGTACCGATTATGTGCATGAGCAGCAGGCTCGTTATCGCACTGCCCTTGCCGATCTGGAACAGCGGATTGCCAATGCTTCCACTGGTGAGCGTGTGAAGCTGAACAAAAAGCTGACCACCTTGCAGGCACAGGATACCGAAATCAAAGCCTACGAGGAAAAGATTCATCACCTGGCAGACCAGATGATTTCGATTGATTTGGATGATGGCGTGAAGAAGAATTATGCAATTTTCCAGGATGTTTTGGCTAAAATAAAGTAAGGAGGGCTTGCGTATGATGGCAGATGAGAAGATTAAAAATTCCAATGAACTTGAGTTTGCTGTATTTTGTATTGAAAATGTTGCGGCAAAGCTGGGTGTGGATGCAGAACGTGTCTATCAGGCGTTTACCGAAAAGAGTGATATTCTGAACGGTTATATTGTGCCGGAATATGAAGTACTGCATACCCAGAGCCGGGAATATATCGTTGATGATCTTCTTGACGTGATGAAAGAAAGGGGCGTGGAAGTATGATTCTTTATCATGGCTCTTTTTTAGAGATTGCACAGCCGAATTTGGTTCATTCCCGCCCCAACGTAGACTTTGGGCGTGGCTTTTATGTCACGCCGCTGTATGAGCAGGCTGCGAAGTGGTGCGGAAAATTCAAACGCCGGGGAAAAGACGGTATTATTTCAAAATATGAATATGATGAGAGCCGAGAAGCTGAACTGAAAGTTTTGAAATTTGACGCTTATTCTGAAGAATGGCTTGATTTTATTCTGAATTGCCGCAGTGGAAAAGATATGACGGATTACGATCTTGTACTTGGTGGTGTTGCAAACGATAAGGTGTTTAATACTGTGGAGCTGTTCTTTGACGGATTGATTGATAAAGCAGAAGCAATCAATCGGTTACGTTATGAAAAGCCAAATCTGCAAATCTGTTTTCGTACAGAAAAAGCACTGTCTTTATTGCATTTTGAAGGGAGTGAAAGACTATGACGGCAAATCCGATTTTACTTCAGAAAAAATACAGCCGTGTGATTGAGTGTTTTGCAAAACAGCAAGGACTTTCACTGGATGCGGCGTTGGACTTTTTCTATCATTCCGAAGTTTATCAGTTGATACGGGACGGGATATCAGATATGCACTGCATGAGTGATGCATATTTGGCGGATGAACTGGAACAGGAATATCAGATGAAGCAATAGTATGAGCAAAAGCTAAAAACAGGAAACATTTTGAAAAAATATTTGAATTAATGACACTAAAGATATGATAAGGATCAATGAGAAAGGAAGACTTTTTAATGGCATATCGAGTAGTTATATCTTTGGTGGAAATGAAACAGATTTTAGAAGTGTTTGGTAAACAGAAAATTTTAGAAAGTTTTGACCTGTTAGAACAAGAAGATTATTTATTTGTCCGGAAATGTGATGAAATTAAATTAATAGTAGCATTGAATAAGATGACTTCGCTTTACATGAGCAATAGGAATAAGCCATGTAAAACAAAAAAAGGGTCATTTTATTGCATTGTGATTGATTTATCTGAAAGCAGAATATGTTTGGAACTTGAAGAGTTAGTATTGCGATATTGCAAAGGAGAAAAGACTATGGCAGCTAAACAAATTAAATTAGAGGAAACAGCGGAAGAGTTAATGGAATATTCAGATGATGATTTGTACAATATCAATTCATGGGGGGCGGATTTGTCATTTCGTGAAATTATTACAATGTATGAAGAGGGCGAATTGTTAAAACCGGAATTACAGAGAAAGTATGTTTGGACAAGGACAGAAGCCAGTAGATTTATTGATTCCATATTACTAGGATTACCTGTACCAAGTGTGTTTTTTGCTAAAGAACAAGATGAAACAATGCTAATAATAGATGGATTCCAGCGAATTATGACAGTACATGATTATGTAAAAGGAGTTTTTTCTGGAGATGGGAAAATATTTAAATTATCTAATACTGAAAATATAAATGCCAGATGGAGAGGAAAAGCTTTTGCTGAACTTGATACTGAAGAAAAGAGACGAATACGTAGTAGCACTATCCATGCGATTATTTTTGAACAAAAACATCCTAGAAATGATACGGGTATGTTTCAAATTTTTGAAAGAATTAATACAGGCGGACGAACATTAAAAGCACAAGAAATACGAAATTGTGTATATCAGGGAAAATGTAATGACTTGCTTTTTGAATTAAATAAACATGATTCATGGCGAAAGATATTAGGATTAAATGTAGAAGATTCCAGAATGGCGGACTTGGAATTGATTTTAAGATATTTTGCTATGAGAGATTTACACATTAGAAATGAGGGACAATTAAAGCAAATAAATTTAGCTAAGTATCTTAATCAGTATATGGGTGATAAGACGAATTCAACAGAAGAAGATATTCTTAATATGAAACAAGATTTTATCACAATGATAGATAAAGTGTATGAATTATTAGGGAAAAACGCATTTAAAAATTTAAAAAAAGAATCCGAAAACTTTGCAAGCAAAATAAATCCTGCGATTTTTGATGCTATATCTGTTGCCACATCATATGCAATTAAAACAGAATATAAATTCACGGAAGAAAATTATTTGGAAAAATATAAGAGATTATTGAAAAATGAAGAGTTTCATCGAGCATCCAGTAGTAGAACTACTAATATTGAAAATATTAAAACACGTATTCAAATAGCAGCAGAGTTCCTGTATGGAGTTACTTATGAATGGTGAATTTATACAAATGATAGAGGATACAAGAGCAGAACTTGATAGTATTCGTAAATGGATTAATGCTGGAAATCAATTTGATTCTAAAACAAGATATTTGATTTCTTATGCTGTTGTTAAAGCAAGTGGGGCAGTTGAAGTCATTTTCAAAAAAATGATTTATAATTACTTGAGCGTTGGTGCAAATGAAAAAGCAAAAGGGTATCTTGAAAAAGCAATTATTGATAGTTCGTGTAATCCTAACACGGGAAATATGAGCAATATGTTACAGAACATTTCTTCAGAATGGAAAACGTTATTTGATCAGCAGGTAAAACAAAGTGGAGAAAAGGATAAATTAAATTCCCTTGTGCAATTAAGAAACGATTTTGCTCATGGCGACAGCATATCTGTTTCTATTGATACAGTTATTAAATATTTTGATTCAGCTGTTAAGATATTAAATATATTAGATAACGTGTGTACATAGGGAAAATGAGATAAAAATATTGCAACAGCCCATTTCTTTTGAAAAATATAGAGGCATATCGGAATATTTTGGAAATTATATTTGGAGAAGATAGTAGTGATTCAATTTGCAAAACATAGAGTAGCAAAAAGAGAGAGCGAGGTGTTACAATGACTATAGAAGAAATTCTTGCAGGAGAATCGAAGAATGTGGAGTTCAAAGAGAACCTGCCGGAGAAAAGCATCAAATATATGAAGTCTGTGGTTGCCTTTGCAAATGGAACCGGAGGAAAAATCATTTTCGGAATTGCCGATAAAACCAGAGAGGTTATTGGCTTTGACAAGGAAGATGTGTTCAAGAAAATGGATGCCATTGCCAATGCTGTATCAGACAGCTGTGAACCAGCAATTATCCCGGATATCACTTTACAGACGGTTGATGGTAAGACTGTCATTGTGGTAGAGGTTTCTGAGGGCAGACAGCGCCCGTATTATATCAAAGCCCTTGGTAGAGATGGCGGTGTATATGTCCGTGTTGCCGGAACTACCCGCCTTGCCGACGAGTATATGATAAAAGAATTGTTGTTTGAGGGCAGTAATCGTTACTACGATCAGGCTTTATGTACTGGGTTAAATGTTACAGATGAAGATATTGATGCCCTTTGCAAAGCTATGAAAGAGCAGGCTGTCAAAAATGCCCGTACAGAGGAACAGAAAGCATCGATTAAAGATGTAGGCAGACAGCAGTTGCGCTCCTGGGGGATTTTGATTGAGCGTGATGGAAAAGATTATCCGTCCAATGCTTTTGCTATTTTAACAGGCAACGGTGGACTTCATGTTGCAACGCAATGTGGCGTGTTCAAAGGGACAACGAAAGCGGTATTTGTTGATCGTAGAGAATATACCGGTCCGCTTTGGGAACAGATAGACGAAGCGTTTCAGTTTGTTTTGAGAAATATTCATCTGGGTGCTACAATTGTGGGAATTTATCGCCAGGATGTTTATGAGATTCCACCGGATGCCATTCGTGAGTTGATTATAAATGCTATGGTACATCGTAGTTATCTGGATCATGGTACGATACAGGTAGCGGTATATGACAACCGATTGGAAATTACTTCTCCAGGAAAGCTGCCAATGGGACAAACGATGGAGCGTATGAAAGAAGGCTATTCCAAAATCAGAAATGAAGCCCTTGCCCATGCGTTTGCCTATATGAACCTGATTGAGCATTGGGGAAGCGGCATTCCGAGAATTATTGATAAAGTAAAAGCTGCCGGACTGCAGGAGCCGGAGTTTATTGGTGGCGAAGTTGATTTGCGTATCAATATTTATCGAGGTCAGGTTGATACCAATAACGCCATAATTAACGCCAATGACACTAAAAATGGCGCTAATGGCGTTAAATGTGGCGCTGATGATGGCACTAATGGCGCTGAAGTGCCGCTTAATAAGGAACAGACGCAGATAGAAAAATTGTTGCAGATTATAGAGAAGAATCCGTCTGCAACACAGGCTTACTATGCAGAAAAAATGGGTATATCGAAAAGAACGGTTTCTCGAATGTTCGCTTCTTTACAGGAAAAAGGTAGATTGGTACAGGGCGGAACAAAACGAAAAGCAAATTGGAAAATTATAAGGTAGGAGGACAGCATGGATACAGATAAAATAATACAAGATTTAAATCGCAGGTTTGCTGCACCTCTTCCTGAGTTTTATCAGCGTCGTATCATTTTCTGGTATGATGAAGATAAGGAATTTGAGGATAAACTGGATGAAGTGGTTTTGGAAAATGCAA
>OGXP01002419.1_pt1 | contig 12184 bp, 13 predicted proteins | sample 1576351 | NCBI WGS metagenome assembly OGXP01 (sample SAMEA3541517, study PRJEB24748) | human gut metagenome | biome: human gut; feature: human-associated habitat; material: faeces | place: China | collected 2012
CATTTAAGTGAAGTTTTTCAAGAACACTGCGGGATTCTACACCATAGTCCTGATCGCTGATAATGAAAGCAGAATTTTGCAGTTCCTCTGCAGTAATGATCCCGGGCGTACTTGTGTGAAAATCAGAATTTGCCACACAAACCATTTCATCTTCATAGATGACGGTAGAACTGATGGCAGAGGAACTGATAGTATCACAAGAGTAGTAAGAACTAATACCAATATCGATCTCATTTTGCTCCAGTTTTTTTACGATCTGGGCATTATTAATACCTGCAAATATATGGATCTGTATGTCAGGATAATGATGCCGGAAATTATTCACAAGTTCAGGGATCCAGTTAATACAGATACTGGAGCAGGTTCCAAGGCGGACATTGCCAGAGGCCAGACCATTGATCGCAGCGATCTTTTCATTGAAATGCTGGTGGTTTTGTATAACAGCATATGCAAGGGGAAGAAGGGCAGCTCCGTTGTCTGTAAGTTCGATCCCATGTGTATTTTTTATGAATAATGGAAAGCCTATCTCACGTTCTATGCGGGAAATGGCATGGCTGATAGCAGACCTGGTCAGGTAAAGCTTATCAGAAGCCAGGCTCATATTTTTCAGTTCGGAAACAGTTGTAAAAATAATGTAATCAGATAATGTCATAGTAATCCCCTCCCTGTTAAAAATTATAATTCCTGCACAAACAAATGTAAATAAGAATGGTGAATTTTGTTCAACTTAATATGAATATATAGCAATTCCATTCACAACAAGACTATGTTACAGTTAAGAAGTCGATAGAAAAACGAAAAGGTATACTTGCTCGAGAAGGTATTTCTAACAAACGGAGGGGAGATAAAATGAAGCCAACAAGCAGTTTTTTAGATCTGCCGCAGTCAGGAATCAGAAGAATGTATGACCTGGCAAAAAATAAAAAAGATACTGTAAGTTTTGTTCTTGGTGAGCCAGATTTTGTGACACCAAAGCACATTATTGAAGCTGCAAAGAAAAAACTGGATGAAGGGTGTACCCATTATACGGATAATGCAGGCATTTTGCCGCTGCGCCAGGAAATTTCCAGAGCTTTAAAACAGTATGACAAGGTAGATTACGATCCAGAAGGTGAGATCGTAGTGACGGTAGGCGGAATGATGGGAATGTATATGGCGATCCTTGCCCTTGTTAATCCTGGGGATGAGATCCTGATCGCAGATCCGTCTTATACCAATTATGTAGGCGAGATTGTGATGAACCGTGCAGTTGCAGTTCCGGTGCCTGTGTATGAAAAGGATAATTTTAATTTTACTTATGAAAACCTTAAAAGCAGAGTGACAGATAAAACAAAAGCCATTATCCTTAATTCTCCCTGCAATCCTACGGGAGGCGTTGCAACAAGGGAAACCATGGAGACCGTTGCAAAAGTAGCTTTAGAATATGATCTTTATGTGATCTACGATGCTGTATATAAACATCTTATCTATAATGATACAGATTATATCAATATTGCAGTTTTAGATGGAATGAGAGAACGCACTATTTATGTAGATTCTTTTTCAAAAACATATGCCATGACAGGCTGGCGTCTTGGATATATGGCGGGACCAAGAAATATCCTTTCCAGACTGCCAAAGTTGCAGGAAAATATGCCTTCCTGTCTTCCTGAGTTTGTACAGTATGCAGGAATTGAAGCGTTAAAAAATGGCGATGAAGATATTGCAATGATGAACAGACAGTATGCAGAAAGAAGAAAACTCGTTCTGGAGCGGATCAATGGCATCAAAGGTTTATCCTGTACACCGCCAAACGGAGCATTCTATGCGTTTGTAAATATTAAAGAAACAGGGATGACTTCTGTGGAATTTTGCGAGAAACTTCTGGAGAAAGAAGGCGTCGTAACAGCTCCCGGATCAGCATTTGGAGAACAGGGCGAAGGATATGTGCGCCTTTCCTATGCAACATCCATGGAGCAGATTAACCGGGGGATGGACCGGATCCAGCGGTTTATGGAAAGTGTTATGTAAATATACAGGTAAATGCCTGAATTTCACCAGACCGCCTGATCGTTATGGGGGCGTCTGCCGGTAGTGCTTATCCTTATAGGCGGTGGCATGCGGTATTTCTGCTTATAATATGTTTGAAAAGACTGGTATGTGGATCGTGCCAAATTTTATTATATAAATCCGATGGGATGACTTACAGTGATATCGTTTTCCTTGTGGTATATTAGGACATTATCATAAATGGTTCATAAAAGAGAAAATGCCAGAAAAATTTTGTTTGACTTTTTGAAAAACAGGAAATATAATTACAGCAAACGAGTAGCAGGTGAGCGTAAATCCAGTTTACAGGCTGCTTGTTTTTATTTTGTTAAAATAGAATATTTGCCATGAAAAAGTGTGTAGCCTGTCAGCGTAAGTCCAGCTTATATGACAAGGTGCGCACTTTTTTTATGCAGAAAAGAGAGGAGTTAAAACAAAATGGCAGAAAGTAACAAGATGAAAGATATGCCGGTGAATAAGCTGATGATCCAGATGGGGATCCCTATGATCTTATCCATGGCATTGCAGGCGGTCTATAACATTGTAGACAGTGCATTTGTAGGAAATATGAGAGTGGGCAGTGAAGCAGCATTAAATGCACTGACCCTGGTATTTCCGGTGCAGATGCTTATGGTGGCAGTGGGGATCGGAACAGGTGTAGGAACAAATGCGCTTCTTGCAAGGACACTGGGACAGGGGAACAGTAAAAAGGCTGCAAAGGTAGCAGGAAACAGCCTGTTTCTTGGTGTGATCATTTATGTGGTATGTTTATTGTTTGGCATCTTTGGTGTGAGAGCATATATTTCATCACAGACAGTTGATGCAGGAGTATTGGAAATGGGAGTCAGTTATCTGAGGATATGCTGCGTGATCTCTTTTGGTATTATTTTCTTTTCTTTATTTGAAAAGTTATTACAGGCAACGGGCCGTTCCCTTTATTCAACAATTGGCCAGGTAGTTGGAGCTGTTGTAAATATTATCCTTGATCCGGTCATGATCTATGGTATTGGACCTTGTCCCGAAATGGGAGTGGAAGGTGCGGCCTACGCAACTGTAATTGGCCAGGTAGCATCAGCAGTATTGCTGCTTATATTTCATATAAGGCTGAATAGGGAATTCGGGCATGGAGTGAAATACATGAAGCCGGATGCCGGTGTTATAAAAGAAATCTATGCGATCGGACTTCCTGCAATTATTGCGCAGGCATTGATGTCCATTATGGTTTATGTGATGAATCTGATCCTGAAATTCAATCCGTCAGCACAGACAGCTTATGGATTGTTCTATAAGGTTCAGCAGTTCGTTCTCTTCCTTGCTTTTGGCCTGAGGGATGCGATCACTCCCATCATTGCATTTGCATATGGAATGAGAAATAAAAAGAGAATTCAGGATGGGATCAAATATGGCCTGATCTATACTATTGCATTAATGATCCTGGGAATTGGGATCACAGAGATTTTCCCTGGGGCATTTGCAACTTTGTTTAATGCAGGACAGTCAAGAGAATATTTTATCGGTGCAATGAGAGTGATCTCTGTCAGCTTTCTGTTTGCCGGAATTAACGTTGCTTATCAGGGGATTTATCAGGCATTAGATGGCGGCTTGGAATCACTGGTTATTTCACTTTTGAGACAGCTTATTATCATATTGCCATTGGCGGGAATCTTTTCATTATTTGTCAGAAATGGCCAGATGGGAATTTCACTGATCTGGTGGGCATTTCCGGTCACTGAAGTGATCGCATGTCTGGCTGGATATGTATTTTTAAAGAAAATCAGAAAAAACAGAGTTAATACTTTAATTTAAGGAGGAACTGGAAATGGCAAAAAAAATCATTACGATCAGCAGGGAATTTGGAAGCGGTGGACGTTTTATCGGTGAAGAAGTAGCAAAGAAACTGGGAATAGCCTATTATGATAAAAACATCATTAATCATATTGCAGAAGAGTCGGGTCTGTCTCCAGATTATATCCAGGAAAAAGCAGAGCTGTCTCCGAAGAAAGGATTATTTGCATATGCACTTGTAGGACGTGATATTACAGGAAAATCAGTGGAAGATATGGTGTATGAGGCACAGAGAAAAGTTATTTTAGATTTGGCTGGGAAGGAGCCCTGCGTGATCATTGGAAGAAATGCTGATTTTATCCTGAAAGACCGGGACGATGTGCTGAATGTATTTATTCATGGGGATATGCCGGAAAAAATACAGCGTATCACCCGTTTATACAATGTAGGAGAGCAGGAAGCTGTTAAAATGATGGCAGACACAGATAAAAGACGTATGGCAAATTACAACTTTTATACGGAGCAGAACTGGGGAAAAGCCAGCAATTATACGTTGTGTCTGAACAGTTCAGAGATTGGATATGATAAGTGTGAAGCAATTATCATAGAATGCAGTAAATAAAAAGTATAGATGATCCTGGATTATTTATGGTTTTGCATATGAATGATCCAGGATTAATTAATGTTAAGTAATGCAGATCGTTGGTGCGGTCATCAACATTATTTTAGATCCCATCTTTATTTTTGGATATTTCGGTTTGCCGGCAATGGGAACCAGAGGTGCGGCAATTGCTACAGTGGCAGGTCAGATCATAGCAATGCTGTTGGGATTATATTTTAATCTGACTAAAAATACAGATGTGCAGTTTGATTTTAAATGCATTAAATTAGAAAGCTATTATTTTAAGGGGATTTGCACTGTTGGAATTCCAACGATTATTATGCAATCCATGTCCAGCGTTATGTGTTTTGGCATTAACAAACTTCTTCTGGATTTTTCAACAACTTCGACAGCCGTATTTGGAGCATATTTTAAATTACAGACATTTGTGTATATGGCGGTTTTTGGATTGAATAATGCTTTGATCCCGATCGTAGCATTTAACATTGGCGCAAAACATGCAGAACGGATTAAGAAAGTTATCCGGCTTAGCGGGGCGTATTCTGCTTTGATCGGACTGGTTGGTTTGATCATAATGGAGATGCTGCCGATACAGTTAATATCAGCATTTGCACCATCAGAAGAAATGTTTTTACTTGGTGTGACTGCATTGCGTATTTTGGGACTTAGTTTTGTGTTTGGAGGAATTTCTGTTATGACCTGCTATGCTTTACAGGGCTTTTCAAGAGGAATAGCCAGTCTTTTAATTTCCGCGCTAAGGCAGGTGATCATTTTGCTTCCACTTGCATCAATTATGGGTAAGATGATGGGGATCAATGGAATATGGTGGAGCTTTCTCGTCAGTGAAACAGTAACAGTTGCATTTGCAATTATTTATCTGGGAATAGCTGAAAAGAAAGAACTGTCATTTCTGGCTTCTATGCCGCTGGAACAGAGTATAGCCAAATAATGGCAGATCTGGAAAAAATGAAAGTGATGAGGTCATGGAATGTGACCTCATTATTATATGTGAACATATTCAATAAGATTATTGGAGCATAAAATTAGTATTGCTATTGTGCTGACATTCGCAAGGATTATGGCTTATGATATATGAAATAGAAGTATCCGAACAGGCTGACAGTGATTTGAGAGGAATTTTTGAATATATTGCTTTTCTTAGAGTAATGTATGCCGGACGGGACATAGACAATCAGTTAAATCTCCACACAAAGCAATAAAGGATATGGTTTAAAGCAGTCTTTCCGTTATGATCGACTGCTTTTTTCATACTCAAAATCAGAAGAAAGGACTGAATTACGATGGAAGAATGTAGCGTATTGATTGAAACGACCAAATCAGCAGAGGATAAAACTTCTCGATGGTTTGATTTATCCATTGATTATGAGTTGTTCCGTGACCTGCTCGGTGTGGAAGTTCTTCACAAAAAATTAGCACTCACCTCTTGACATTGCTAATAATAAGTGTTATATTACAGATAGAACAAAGGAAGGGAAACAGAAAGGAACAAAGAGGCAAAGAAGTAAGATGCCAAAGGTTCCAGGAAGTTTCCAGACATCCCCGGTTCCAGAAGATAACAAGTAAAATAAAACATAGAGAGTATAGTAAAAGGAGAGATGACTTATGTTAATGCCTAGTATTTTTGGAGAAGATTTATTTGATAACTTTATGAAGGATTTTCCATTTTTCGATGATAACACAGAAAGCAATGTAGAAAAGAAGCTGTACGGCCGCAGAGGTAAAAACCTGATGAAGACTGATATCAAGGAAACCGAAGGCGGTTATGAGCTGGAAATGGATCTGCCTGGATTTACAAAAGATGAGATCAAGGTATCCCTGGAGAATGGTTATATGACCATCAGTGCAGCCAAGGGACTTGATAAAGACGAACAGGATAAGAAATCTGGCCGTTACATCCGTAAAGAGCGTTACGCAGGATCCTGTGAGAGAAGCTTCTATGTAGGCGAAGACATCACAGAAGAAGATATCAAGGGTGAGTTCAAACATGGTATCCTGAAGTTGTTCGTTCCGAAGAAGGAAGCAAAGCCGGCAGTAGAGCAGAAGAAGTATGTTTCTATTGAAGGTTAATATGAAACAGGGAGCGGGAGCTGGTCAACTAAATAAGGTCATAAGGTTATAAATAAGAGCCGCCGGAAGAAGTGTAAAAGCTTTTTCCGGCGGCTTTTTGCTGCACCGGCAGCTGTAAAAGGGCCGACAGCTCCGCCAGACAAATAAAAGCATATGCAGAAGGAAAATTAGACTATAACCCGGATGTGCACTGCACCCTCATGAGCATGGAGCGGGACATTCCTGCGGAGAACATCACTGTGGGGAACATCAGTGTTAGGATAAATAAAAGCGGGATTTATTTTTTCGGTAATACCACCATAAAGCAGCTTCCGCAGCCTTTTACACTTTCCACAGAAATATTTCCACCATGTGCCAGCACAATGGCTTTTACAATGGTCAGACCAATACCTGCGCCGCCGGTTTTGCGGTTGCGGGAGCGGTCGGTGCGGTAGAAGCGTTCAAAGATCAGAGGAATATCTTCTTTAGCGATACCGATGCCCTGGTCTTTGACGGTCAGCTGCACGTTTTTGCCTAAATTGTGGATATCTATCAGGATCTGACCGCTTTCGGTGGAATATTTAACAGCATTGGATACCAGGTTGAAGATCACCTGGTGGAGCCGTTTCTGGTCTCCGGAGATAATAGCAGATTCACCTGTTACCATGCAGGTGAGTTTCTTTTTTGCCAGTTCCGGTTCAAAAGCAGTTTTTACTGCCTGAGCCAATTCTAAAAGGTCAACTGGTTCTTTCTCCAGAACCATATTGGAAGCCTCGATCTGGCGCAGTTTTTCCAGATCGGAAATAATACCGGAGATCCGGCCGAGTTCATCATAGCAGCTTTGAAGCCGCTCTTTTGTTGGTTCCCAGACTTCCTCGATCATGGCTTCTAACTGGGAAGACACATTTGCCACCGGGGTGCGAAGTTCATGGGCTACATCGGAGGTCAGCTGTCTGCGGACGTCTTCCTGTTTTTCAAGATTTTCAGCCATATGGTCAATAGCCTGGCCAAGCTGGGCCAGTTCTAAGGCTGCGGTATTGGTTTTATCTGCTCCGTATCGAATCTGATAATTTCCATCAGCAATCTTTTCGGCCGTTTCTTTTGCCTTTGTAAGAGGAACAGAAAGCCGTTTTGCAAGGAGCATACCGGCAATCACTGCAAGGATAAGAGAAGAAATACCGGTGATAAACAGGATCTGGTTTAAAGAGTCCAGAAACTGGAAGTCACTTTCACTGAAATAATAAGGGCCGTAGTAGCTGATGTCTGCATAACCGGCAATTTTATTGTCCTGGCTTAATGTATAGTGATAAGTGGAAAAACTGCCCTTAAGGCCGGGCCGCTTCTTCTCCATATTTGTATGGATGTCTTTCATGATCTGGTGGCATAGGGTTATGTCATGATTTTCGGCATCCCAGATGATATTTTTATCTTTGTCATACACCTTGATGATATATCCGTCTTTTAAAGCATACATTCCCACACCATGGATATAATCCAGGTTCCAGGTCTGGTTGCTGCTGTTATACTGGGACAGAAGTGTGGTGATCAGCTGTTCGGCAAAGGTCTCCCTCTGTCTGGCTACATATTTCTCAAACTGATGGCTGATCAGCAGATTGGCAGTGAGACTGATCACGGAAATAGTGATCAGGACGATTACTGCAAATCCGGCAGATAATTGTGTGCTTATCTTGTGTTTCTTATGTTTCATTATATATTTCCCCCGAACTTGTATCCAATTCCATGAACTGTACACAGATAAATGGGATTTTTGGGGTCATCTTCTATTTTCTTTCTCAGATTTTTAATGTGGGTGTCAATCACCCGGTCATATCCGGAAAAATCCGTGTCGAAAGCGGAAGCAATCAGTTCGTCTCTTGTAAATACTTTTTGAGGATATCTGGTAAATGCAGATAAGATCTTCCATTCAATGGGGGTAAGTGAAATAGTTTCCCCCTTTTTTAACACTTCTTTCCGGTTATAGTCGATCACCAGATCCCCGGCATTCCATGAAAATTTTTCTGCAAGAGGCTTCAGGTCATGGTCTGACCTGCGCCATACTGCCTGGATCCTGGCATACAGGTTTTTCAGGCTGAAAGGCTTGGTGATATAATCGTCTGCTCCAAGGTTTAAACCATTTAACATATCATCTTCCATGGTTTTGGCTGTGAGCATGATAATGGGAATCCGGGACTGCCTGCGTATTCTGGAACAGATTTCTTCACCGGATATATCTGGAAGCATCAGGTCCAGGATTACAAAGGAAACCGTTTCTTTTTCCAGAAGGCTGAGTGCCTGCGTTCCTGTTTCTGCCTGGAGCACATGATATCCCTGCTTTTCAAGATAGGAGGCAACGGCCTCACGCATCATGTTTTCATCATCGACGATCAGTATCGTTTTCTGTTCCATCATATCAATCATCCATTCCTTCTTAAACATCCTCATTACAAGTTTTCGCCATACAATTCCAGATGTTTTTAGCTTCCGCAGCAGCCCATACCGGAGCCGTTAAAAAATGGTTCTGTTTCAGGATCTGTTTCTTCCGCTCCTGTACTTGTATCTGGATCAGTTGGAGAAGTTTCTAGTGTATCTGTTACAGTGATATTACCACGTATCATTCCCATCCAGCAAGTATATTGAAAAGTTCCGGATTTAGAAGGAGTAAATTCGATCACATTTTCTCCTTCTGAAAGGGTATGTTCAATTCCGAAGGAGCGCAGCAACATTCTGTAGTTGCAGCCATTAAGGGAGCCTTTGGGAGCATTGATGATCCATTTTATAGGAACACCGGTCTGAACTTTGATATCAGGATATCTTCCGCGCTGTAAGGTGCTGTAGATGACCTGGATGTTATTTGCATTTTCATCCTGGGGTGTTTTATCGGCAGCATTGGAAGGATCTGTGGTATCTGTCGAGGTTCCCTGATCTTCGGAAGTTCCCGTATTTTGAGGATTTGCTGTATTTTGAGAATTTTCCGGGCCTTCGGAAATACCGGCTAATGCAGTTCCCTGGGAAAACATGGCAAGACCGAGGACAACTACAAGGATGGCGCCAACAGTGGTCATTTTTTTTGCAAAACGCTTTCCAAGAATGGAAACCAGAGAGCCAAGCCCAAGCATAAGGGGAACGGTTCCAAGACTGAATAAAAACATGGATAAAGCACCGGAAAATGGATTTTGGCAGGCCAGAGCCACAATCTGCATGGATTGAAGGGGACCGCAGGGCATCAGGCCGTTTAAAAGTCCAACAAACAGTGGCTGTCGGCTGGAAGCACGCTTTTTAAGGACTTTTGTGGATAAAAAACGTGGGATCCGTAAGGTAAGTGGACGAAGCCAGGGAAAGATCCCCAGCATATTGATGCCCATGATCACCATAAAAATTCCGGCGATCATTTTTAAGCTACCCTGGAGAAAATAGGAAATCCCGGTCTGTGTACCGGTGCCTAACAGCATGCCAACAAGACCTAAAAGAAAACCAATCGCTGTATAAGAAATCACACGGCCTGTATTATAAAGAAGAGCCGGAAGAAAAATGTCAAGAGCGCGGCTGCTTCCGGAAACATCAGAGGCATTTGAAGGTTGTGGAATACACTGGGACAGGTTGATGCCGCCGCACATGGCAATACAGTGTACAGATGTAATAAGTCCGATCACAAACAGCATGCCATAGCCCATTTTTGTATCTGCCAGCTGCCCTGGTGCCAGCAGGTTGAGAATGCCGAAATGCTGTAAAAGGGCATATAAAAACAGGATAACAGCCAGTGAGACAAAGTTTTTTTTCATATCATAATCGGATGTTCCTGTTTCCGGCAAAATGGTATAGCCGTTTTTTTCAATGATCTCCCGGATCTGTTTTAAGGAAATGGTATCGGTATCGTAAGTAACATGGGCAAGGCCGGTATTGTAGCTTACAGTAGCGTCCTGGATCCCGGGTGCGGTTTTCAGGACGTACCGGATCCTGTGTTCACAGTTTACACAGCTCATGCCGCCGATATGCAGTGTTTTTCTGAGGATCTTCATAAACATTGTACCTCTCTTTACTTTCATTGTTTTTGTGAGTATACCAGAGAAATTTGTGATTTTTATGTGGAACAGACATTTTGTGCAATTGTTCTGCTATAGTCTTCTTTTATAACTGGCAATAGAAAATCACATGTTGACAAAAATGTTCATCATCTCTATAATACCCATTAACATACCGATGTGATTGGTTAATAAAAGGCGAGGAGAAAGCATATGAGTGACAAGAAAGAAAAAGATAGCAAGGTAAAAAGCAGTAAGGCTAAGAAAAATGTGGAAAAAACTCAGGAAGTGTCAGTAAGTGCAGAGAAAAAGATATTTCCCCACAGCTGTACGGACTGTGGTGTGCTTAACTGTTCCAAGCGGAACGCTTCTTATCCGGAATTTTGTCTTACAGAAAAACTGACTGAAAAAGAATTAGAAAAAGTAGTTAAGCTTTATACAGAAAATGAAGAAAACAATAAGATAGCCATTGCTTCAGCTGAAGTGGAAGGTGGCTTTTATGGAAAATATACCCGTGTAGAGGAGATCATGGAAGTAGCGAAAAGGATCGGTGCAAAGAAGATCGGCATCGCAACCTGCGTAGGCCTGATCGAAGAGAGCCGTATTTTCGCAAGGATATTGAAATTAAATGGGTTTGACGTATACGGAGTGGCATGTAAGGTAGGTTCTGTAGATAAAACAGATATAGGATTGGATTCAAAGTATACATGTAAGACCGGACCGGTGATGTGTAACCCTATTTTACAGGCAAAACTTTTAAATAAAGCGGGGACCCAGTTAAATGTAGTAGTGGGGCTTTGTGTAGGCCATGACAGTTTATTTTATAAATATTCCAAGGCTCTGGCAACTACGCTGGTCACAAAGGACCGTGTTCTGGCCCACAACCCGGTAGGTGCGCTGTATCAGACAAGAGCTTATTATAAGCGGCTTTTACAGCAGCCTTTATGGGATGATGAGGATGACAAAAAAGAAGAGAAATAACAGATTAGATAGGTTGGAAAAAGTGAGAACAGAATAGATGAGATCATGAAAGATCAGGAGGCAGCAATTATGAGAGGAAAATGGAAGTCAGGCATCAGAATATTTGCAGGAGCTGTACTTGCGGCAGCAGTTTTGGCTGGCTGCAGCAGCAAAACAGCAGAGAGTGGGGCAGCTCAGGATGCAGGACAGAATACAACCCAGGGAAATTCAGGCAGCCAGGAAGTAAGAAAAGTTTACGTAGCAGTAGGTGCCACTTTTGAACCATATACCTACATAGATGAAAATAATCAGCCTGCAGGCTATGATGTGGCTGTTTTACAGGAGATCGACAACCGCCTTCCACAGTATGAATTCCAGATTGAAAACATGGAACTTGCCAACATTTCTGTTGCTCTGGATGCAAAGAAGGTTTCCATTGGCTCCCAGCAGTTTGAGAAGAACCCGGAAAGAGAGAAGAAGTATCTGTTTACAAATGAAGGTTTTGCCGCTTACAATAAGCGTCTTGTATACAAAAAAGGAAGAGATGATATCCCCTCTATTGATGATCTGGTTGGAAAGAAAGTAAGTGCCGGTCAGGGAAGCAACACGGCAGCAATCCTGGAAACATACAATGCAGAACATGACAATAAGATCGATATTGTATATTCCAATGGTGCTACCAATGAAAGTATTTATGATGATG
>OGXP01002447.1_pt1 | contig 12082 bp, 10 predicted proteins | sample 1576351 | NCBI WGS metagenome assembly OGXP01 (sample SAMEA3541517, study PRJEB24748) | human gut metagenome | biome: human gut; feature: human-associated habitat; material: faeces | place: China | collected 2012
GGATCATACCATCCTTCATCCAACACAATAAACTCCAATCCGTTCCGGCTGGCGACGCTCCAAGCATAAGTCCTCCAGAAAGAACGTGCATCAATGGATCTCTTCCGGCAATTCCTGTAAGAACAGCTACAGTAGCTATTATAATTACAGGCATTTTCCAATCTATTTGTTTTTTATAGATTAGATAAGCTCCACCTATTAAAAGTGCTAGTGCTGAAGTTTCTCCAAGACACCCTCCCATTTGTCCAATTAGAGCTTGAACATATGGATTTCCTTCTCTTATTAAAATTTCAGGCACTCCTCTTTTCATAGCATCAAGCATAGTAGCTCCTGCCATTCCGTCAAGAGTGAAAGAAGTAATTGCTACCGGCCAAGAAGCTTGAACGAAAGCTCTTCCAACAAGTGCAGGGTTGAATACGTTTTGTCCTAACCCTCCAAATAACATTTTTCCAAGAGCGATAGATACTACTGCACCTATTGCAACATATTGTAAAGACATTCCAACTGGAATTACGAATGCAAAAAGAAGTCCTGTTACAATCGCACTTCCATCATGAAGTGTACATTCAACTTTTCTTATTTTATTAAATACTAATTCTGTAAGCATACAGAATATAACTGAAACAGCTGTAACGATTAAAGCTCTAGTTTTAAAAACATAAACTGCCATTAAAAGTGCTGGCACTAAAGCAATAATTACGTCGTACATTACTTTGTCAACTGTCTCTGCTGTTCTTATGTGAGGTGATGGCCCCATATTATATACTTTCGACACTTTGTGTTCCTCCTATTCCTAAAGATTTTTATTTCATTGCTCTTAACTTAGCTTTTCCAATTTTGATAGCTTCAGTAAGAGGTCTGTTTGCAGGGCAGATATATGCACATGAACCGCATTCAATACAATCCATTAAGTTGTATTGTTTTAAATCTTCCCAGTTTTCTTTTACTGCAAGTCTTGCATACATAAACGGTACTAAGTGCATTGGACATACGTCAACACATTTTCCGCAGCTAATACATGCTTGTGGTTTGCAGTAGTTAGTTTCCTCTTTAGTTAGTGCTAAAAGTCCACCTGTTCCTTTTATTACTGGAACTTCTTCTGTAAATTGTGCCATACCCATCATAGGTCCACCCATAACAAGTTTGTCAACTTTTTCTCTGTCAATTCCGCAGTAATCAAGAAGTTCAGAGAAAGGTGTTCCTATTACTACTTTTAAGTTTTTAGGTTCTTTTATTGCTTTTCCAGAAACTGTTACTATTTTTTCGATTAATGGTTCTCCGTGAACTATTCCTCTGTAAATAGCTGCTGCTGTTCCTGTATTTTGTACAACTACTCCAACAGATGCAGGAAGTTTTCCTGATGGAACTTCTCTGTCAAGAACTGCTTTTATAAGTTGTTTTTCCCCTCCTTGAGGATATTTTGTGTGAAGAGGCATAACTTCAATACCTGTTCCTTCACATGCTTTTTTCATACTTGCTATAGCTTCAGGTTTGTTTTCTTCTATACCGATTACGGCAGTTTCAACACCTAAAATCTTTTTAATGATTTTAATTCCTTCTACTATTGCCATTGGATCTTCAAGCATAAGTCTGTTGTCTGAATTCAAGTAAGGCTCACACTCTGCTCCGTTAAGAACTAATGTATCAATCTTAGTATCTTTTGGAGGATTTAATTTGATGTGTGTAGGGAAACTTGCCCCTCCTATTCCAACTATCCCTTTTTCTCTGATTAACTTTAATAAATCTGCAACTGGTGCTTCCTGCCAGTTTTCGATTTTTTCAAGTTCACACCACTCGTCGTTTCCATCATTCTCGATAACGATTGTGTTGGCTTTTCCCATTAGAGGGAATACACGCTGTTCTATTCTTTTTACTGTTCCGCTCACTGGTGAATGGATAGTAGTAGACATAAATGCTTGTGAATCAGCAATTTTTTGTCCCTTAAGAACTTTGTCTCCAACTTTTACAATCGGGTCTAACGGAGCTCCGATGTGTTGTTGTAATGGTACGTAGACCATTTTTGGTGATGCCATTTTTTCTGTTGCCATTTCAGCTGTTTGGGCTTTGTTATCAGGTGGATGAACTCCGCCTCTGAATCCAAAAAACTTCATACAAACTCTCCTTCCTTAAACTATATTTAATTTTAATAAATAAATATATAAACTTTTCTTCACATTAAAGTTTATCACAATTATTTATTTTTAACAATAGCTTTTTCGCACTTACCGACCTTTTTTTTAGCATTTTTTATTATAAAGTTGCATTATTTTTTCGATTTTTTCACCATCTATAAGAGCAAGAGCCATTTTAGAAGAATTTTCTATACCTTCTTTTACTTCCTGCTCATCTTCCTTAGAAAAACGTCCAAGAACAAATCCAACAGTTTTATCCTTGCCTCCGCTCGCTCCAATTCCGAATTTTATTCTTAAAAATTTTTCTCCCACATGAGATATTATAGACTTTATTCCGTTATGCCCTCCTGCACTTCCTTTTTCTCTTATTCTAAGTTTCCCCACAGGAAGCGACATATCATCATAAATAACTATCATCTCTGTTTCAGGATCTATTTTATAAAAATTTAAAATCTGAATTATTGAATCTCCGCTGAGATTCATATAAGTCTGGGGTTTCAAAAGAAGAACTTTTTCCCCTTTATAGTTTCCCTCTCCCACAAGACCTTTGAATTTTTCTTTAAAATCATAAATTTTAAGCTCTTTTGCAAGCTCATCAATAACCATAAATCCAAGATTATGTCTTGTGTTTTCATATTCTTTTCCCGGATTTCCAAGTCCTACTATTAACTTCATCTGTTTCTATTTCTCCATTTTTATCAAATTTTAACTTATTTTTATAATAATCTACGTGAACCAAAAGAAACCCACCTTGCATTGACGAAAAGGTAAAAGGCTGATTTTTTAATCAGCCTTTTAATTATTTTTCATAGTCTTAGCAGTTTGCACAGAAATGTTTTGCAAGTCCGCCAAGAGATGTTTCTCTATATTCTTCTTTCATATCTCTTCCTGTTTCACCCATAGTGATTACAACTTCGTCGAAAGATACACTGTGCTGTCCATCTGTATATAAAGCATAGTTTGCTGTATCAAGAGCTTTTGCAGCTGCTGAAGCATTTCTTTCTATACAAGGAATTTGCACATATCCTCCTATTGGGTCGCAAGTAAGTCCTAAGTTATGTTCAAGGGCCATTTCAGCTGCATATTCTATCTGCTCCATAGTTCCTCCCATTAAAAATGCCGCCATTCCTGCTGCCATTGCACAAGCTGTTCCAACTTCAGCTTGACAACCTGCTTCTGCTCCTGAGATACTTGCATTTTCTTTAACTATGTTTCCTATAAGTCCTGCCACTGCAAGAGCTTTTACTACTTCTTTATCGTCAAGTTCAAATGCTTCTTTTAAAGTATAAAGTGTTCCCGGAATAACTCCTGCAGCACCGCATGTAGGAGCAGTTACAACTCTTCCTCCCCCTGCATTTTCTTCAGATACTGCTAAAGTATAAGCAAAAAGTTTTCCTCTAAATCTTCTCACTTTTCCTTCAGATCTTGATCTTCTATAGAAAGTCTGAGCTCTTCTCTTAAGACCTATACTTCCAGGAAGAACGCCGTCTTTTGTTATTCCTCTTTCAACAGCTTCTTTCATAGCCTTCCATATTTCAAGAAGGAAATATTCAATGTCTTCATCTTCATATTGAGTTACATATTCCCACAACTCTTTTTTGTTCTCTTTACACCATTCCATTATGTCATCCATTTTTTTCAATGGATAAACAGTTGAAGCTGAATATCTGTCTTGTCCCTCTTCAACTATTGTTCCTCCCCCTACAGAGAAAACAAGCCAGTTTTTCATTTCGTTTCCATCTTTGTCATAAGCAAAAAATCTCATTCCGTTAGTATGGAAAGGGTGAACTACTTCTGGTTTCCAAACTATTTCAGTTTTTACTGGTTCTAAAGTTTTTTCAATTATCCAGTCTGTCAGATGTCCTTTTCCTGTAAGGGCAAGAGAACCGTAAAGTTCAACTTTATAAGATGCTGCTTCAGGTGTTTCTCCCTTAAATCTTCTTGCTGCTCTTTCAGGTCCCATTGTATGAGAACTTGAAGGTCCATTACCAATCTTAAATAACTCCTTTAACGAATCCATTTTTTCCTCCTTAACAACATTACTTTTATTTTTAATCTTCAGGTTAAAATCAAATTATTGTCTGATTTCTCCGGCAAATTTTGTTCTTATTATATTAAGCACTTTATCAATAACCTTGTTAATATCTTCTTCGTTTAAAGTTCCGACTTTATTTCTTAAAGTTAAACCTATGGCAACTGATTTTTTACCAGCCTCAATATGTTCTCCTTTATAGATGTCAAATAATTCAACTGTTTCTATAAAGTCTGAGCTTCTCTTAATCATGTCTATCATATCCCCAACAAGCACACTGTCATCTAGTACAACTGCAAGGTCTCTTGTTACTTCAGGATATTTAACAATTCTTTCATATTTAAATTTTTTGCTGATATATTGTTTTAAAAGAGTAAGATTAATTTCAGCTACATAAGCTCTCTCTTTTTTAATATCCATTTTTTCTGCAACATCAGGGTGGATTTCTCCAAATGTTCCAACAACAACTTTACCAACTTTTATGTCAGCTGCTCTTCCAGGATGGAAGTTAGGGTTTGCTGTTCTTTCAAGTTTATATCTCTTTGCACCTATAAGTTCAAGGTATTCTTCCACATATCCCTTAAGCATGTAGAAGTCATAAGCTTCAGGTTTTGGATTCCATAAAGTTCTGTGGTCTCTTCCGCAGATACCTATTGCAACATGAATATCCTCTTGTGCAAGTTCTTCAGCTTTTTTAAATACTTTAGCAACTTCAAATATTTTTAATGAGTCTTGGTTTCTGTTAAGATTTTCTCTTATATTTGTAAGAATGCTGTAAACAAGAGATGGTCTCATCATGCTCATAGTTTCAGCTATTGGATTTTTTATCATTATAACTTCATCTTCAATGTGAAGAAGGTCTTTTACACTTTTATCAATAAAACTGTAGTTTATAACTTCTTGTAATCCTATTTTTGCAAGAACAACTTTTGATTCGTCCATAAGTTTTATAGGTTCTGCTTTTACTCCTGCTGTTATATTTTCAACAGGCATTTTAGCTTCAATATTTTCAAAACCATACATTCTTATTATCTCTTCATAAAGGTCTGCACTTCTTGTTAAATCTTGTCTGTAGCTTGGAGGAGTTACAACTGCTGTTTCCTGTCCTATAGCTTTTATTTCAAGACCTAAGTTTGTAAGAATTTTTGCAACTTCCTGAGCATCTATATCTTTACCCATGAATTTTCTGAATTTTTTTATATCCAGAGGAATTTCTATTTTAGAGAATTTTACAGGATAAATATCTTTAGCTTTTCCAACAATATTTCCATCTGCAATTTCATAAATAAGGCTTGTTACTCTGTCTAAAACCTCTGCAACATTTTCTATGTCAGTTCCTCTTTCGTTTCTGTATCCAGATTCACTTGTTATTCCTAGTTTTTTACCAGTTTTTCTTATATTTTCAGGTGTGAAATATGCAACTTCTATGAATATATCTTTTGTTTCATTTGTAATTCCGCTGTCAAGTCCTCCCATTACACCTGCTATAGATAGAGGTTTTTCTGAATCAGCAATTACAAGTTCTCCGTCAAGTTCTAATTCATCTCCCATAAGAGTAGTAAGTTTTTCACCTTTTTTTGCTGCTCTTACAACTATTGTCATATCTTTTATTTTACTTAAATCATAAGTGTGAATTGGCTGGTTGTATTCAAACATAACAAAGTTTGTTGCATCAACTATGTTATTTACAGGATTAAGTCCCATAGATTTTATTCTTCTTTTTAACCATTCAGGAGATTCTTTTACAGTAATGTTTCTCATTACTCTTCCTGCAAATCTTTTACATCTTTCTTTATCTTCTATTTCTATTCTTACATTATTTGAAACATCTTCAAGAGTTTCAAAAACGTCAAATGATGGATATTTTACTTTTCTTCCGTAATAAGCTGCTATCTCTCTTGCAATTCCTATATGAGAAAGACAGTCAGGTCTGTTTGGAGTGATTTCAAGTTCAAATATAACATCATTTAAATTTGCATATTTTCTATATTCTTCACCTATTGGTGCATCTTCCGGAAGAATTACTACTCCCTCTGCATCATTTCCTATTCCAAGTTCCATCTCAGAACATATCATTCCACAAGATTCAATTCCTCTTATCTTTGTTTTTGCTATTTTTCTGTCTCCAGGAAGAACTGCCCCCACTTTTGAAACTATTACTTTATCTCCAAGTCTGTGGTTTGGAGCTCCGCATACTATTTGAAGAGGTTCTCCTTCTCCAACATCAACTTTTGTTAAAGTTAATTTTTCAGCATTTGGGTGTTTTCCATATTCAACAACCTGTCCTATTACAACGTTGTCTAAATCTTTTCCTTGAACTGTTATAGCCTCAACTTCTTGTCCTATCATAGTCAAAGCATTTTCAAGTTCTTTTACATCTTCTTTTATATCTACATATTCTTTAAGCCATTCTAACGAAATTAACATTCTGCCTCCACTCTCCTACTTAAATTGTTTTAAAAATCTCATATCATTTTCAAAGAATGCTCTTAAATCATCTATTCCGTGTCTAAGCATAGTAATTCTTTCTATACCCATTCCAAAGGCAAAACCTGAAACTTCGTCAGCTTTATATCCTACAGCCTCAAGAACTGCAGGGTCTACCATTCCGCAGCCCATAATTTCAAGCCAACCGCTTCCTTTACATACTCTGCATCCTTTTCCTTTACAAATAACACATTCAACGTCCATTTCAGCACTAGGCTCTGTGAATGGGAAGAAGTGCGGTCTAAATCTTACTCTTGTTCCCTGTCCAAATATTTTTTCTATAAATTCTGTAAGAATTGCTTTTAAGTTGGCAAAAGAAATATTTTCCCCTACCATAAGCCCCTCTATTTGATGGAACATCGGTGTGTGAGACACATCATAGTCAGGTCTGTAAACTTTACCTGGACAAACCATTCTGAAAGGCGGTTTATGTTCCTGCATATATCTTATCTGCACTGCTGATGTCTGAGTTCTTAATACCACATCATCAGAAATATAGAAAGTATCTGTTATATCTCTTGATGGGTGTGATTCTGGAATATTAAGCATATCAAAGTTGTATTTTACATATTCTATTTCAGGACCATCTGCAATATCAAATCCCATATCCATAGATATTTTTTTCAAAAGGTCTGTTGTTTCTGTTATAGGGTGCAGACTTCCCTGATTTGTTTTCTTACCTGCAAGAGTTATGTCTATTACTTCCTCTTCAAGCTGTTTTGCTTTAAGCTCTTTTGTGATTTCTATTTTTTTGCTTTCAAGCATATCTGTTATCTCTGTTCTCACTTCATTAAGAAGCTGCCCGACAACAGGTCTTTCTTCTGCAGACAAATTTTTCATTCCTTTAGAAATTTCAGTCAGCTGACCTTTCTTTCCTAAAAACTTGACTCTTAAATCTTCCACTTCTTGAAGAGTTGAAGAATTCAGAATTTCTTGTCTTGCTTCATTTTTCAGTAAAGATAATTTATCTTTCATTTTTCCTCCCACCTAAAATTAATCCAAATTTTTATGTGTAAATTTTATTTTTTTGCCCTGTTCTATTTCTATAACTCCATATTTTCCATTTAATACAGCTCCCGGATTAAAAAGAGTTATAACTTTATCCTGTCCGTCTCCGCGACGGCGGCTGAATGTATCTACGCAATCTGGGTTGTGGGTATGACCAAAGACAATAACATCTGCTTTCTCCTCATATCCTTTTTCCTCTATACGTGAATAATCCCTTTTTACACTATAAATGTGACCGTGAGTCAGAAAGAATCTCACTCCTTCTAACTCAACGGTAATTTCATCTTTTGTTGTATAATCATCATAGTCACAGTTTCCACGGACTATAAAAAACTTTATTTCCGGAAAAATAAGCTCCATTTCCAAAGCATCGCTTGAGCAGTCCCCTGAAAAAAGAACTACATCAGGTTTTTCCCACTTACATGCTTTATAAAATCTTTCAAAACACCCGTGGGTGTCTGATACAGCTAATATTTTCATAAGTACCTGCCTGTTTTTTACTTAAATTTTATAAAAGAAATTAAGCTATAAATAAAGTTGTTTCAACATCTTCCATTATTTTTACTCCAACTTTCTTTGTTATTTTTTCAAAAATATATGAATTACTTAAATTTCCCATAATAAGAACGTCTTCTTCTTTTGCTATTTTCAAGAATTCATCAGAATCTGCTTTCATTATTTTCTTTGAAACAAGTTTTATTCCTTTTCCTTTTATAAACTCGTTCAAATAATTTTCGTGAACTTCCTCCTCATCATGTTCATGGTCTTGAGGGTCTATAAGCTCAAGAGATGTAATTTCATCTACATGAGTAAAGATGTTTATAAATCTTTGGAAACTTTTATTTACTTTTGTTCCGTCATCATTTGAAATTGCAACTTTATCAAGTTTTAAAACTTTGTCTCTTACAACGATAATAGGTTTGAAGAAACGTTTTAAAATTGCTATTAAATCTTCTGAGAATTTATCTTCTTTTTCTATAAGAAGAATATCTGATTTTTTAAGCTCTTCTATTACAACTTCCGGAGTAATACCAAATTTTACTTCAAGCTCAGCATCTACTCCTCTTTCTTTAAGCTGTTCTTTTATATTTGCAATTTCATGTTCTTCATAACGATTCCATTCTTCGTTAATTCCTGCAATCATAGGTTCAAGCATTATTCCGTCAACTGCATTTGGAAGAAATTCCTTTTTTCTCACATCTCTTACATGAAGAGGTCTGATTGAAAAACCAAAGTTGTCTCTTAAATAAACAGCACTGTCAATAAGATTTTCCCTGTTGTAACCATTACCTAATACTAAAAGTACATTTCTTTCCATAAACACCACGTCCTTTTTTAGTTTTCCTCTGAATCGTCTGACCCTTGTTCACTTTCGTACTGCATCTGCTCTTCATCTTCATTTTCAAAAGTGCTCATATATTTATTTTCAAAATCTTCCTTTTCAGATGATTGATTTCCAACTTCGCCTTTGCTTTCTAATTCTTCTCTCTGATCATCAGAAATAATTTTTTCTTCATCTTTTTCGCTTTTTACTTTTGCTATTGCCACAACTTTTTCTTCACCGGAAGTTCTCATTATTTTTACTCCCTGAGTGGCTCTTCCATAAATTGAAACAGATTCTATAGGAGTTCTTATTACAACACCTGATGATGTTATTGCCATAAGCTCTTCATCATCTCTTACAGGTTTTACCTCAACAATATTTCCTGTTTTGTCGCTGCATTTAAAGTTTATAACTCCTTTTCCTCCTCTTCCCTGCAGAGGATATTCATTAACTCTTGTTCTTTTTCCAAATCCATTTTCTGTTACAGTAAGAATTGTTTCTTCATCTTCATTTTTAATAAGAAGACCTGATACAACACTGTCTCCATGTCTTAGAGTAATTCCTTTTACTCCTGTGGCATTTCTTGACATACTTCTGTAATCAGCTGTTTTTGTTCTCACTGAATATCCAAATTTTGTTGCTATAAATAATTCATCATCTTCAGAAGTTACAACACCTACAAATATTAAATCATCATCTTCTCTAAGTTTTACAGCTTTAAGTCCTCCGCTGTGAATATTTTGGAATTCCATTAAGTTTGTTTTCTTAACTGTTCCGTCTTGAGTAAGGAAGATAATTTCTTTTTTGCTTGTAAATTCTTTTATTTTTATAGTAAATCTTACCTTTTCATTTTCTTGAAGTTTTATAATGTTTTCGATAAGTTTTCCTCTTGCCTGCTTAGAACTTTCAGGGATTTCGTAGGCTTTTATATTAAATACTCTTCCTTTGTTTGTGAATATCATCATGCTGTCATGTGTTGACATGATTTCCATATCCTGCACAAAGTCGTCTTCAACTGTATGCTGTGTTGATACCCCTTTTCCTCCTCTCTTCTGAGATTTGTACTGGTCAAGTCCTATTCTTTTTACATACCCTTTATTTGTTATTGTTATTATAACTTTTTCCTGTTTTATAAGGTCTTCCCTGTCTATTACAAGTCTTTCATCTTCTATACTTGTTCTTCTAGGGTCGTTGTATTTTTCCTTTAATTCTGCAAGCTCTTTTTTCATTATTTCATAAATTTTATTTTCATCTGCAAGAATTTCTTTAAGTTCTTTTATTTTTATTTCAAGTTCTTGGAATTCCTGTTCGATTTTTTCTCTTTCAAGACCAGTAAGTCTTTGAAGTTTCATATCCATAATAGCTTTTGCCTGAACTTCTGAGAAAGCATATTTTTCAATAAGAGCTTCTTTAGCTTCATTTCCATCTTTTGATGCTCTGATAAGCTCAATTATTCTGTCTATATTTTCAAGAGCAATTCTGAAACCTTGTAAGATATGGTCTCTTTTTTCAGCTTTATCTAAATCATATCTTGTTCTTCTTGTTATTACATTAAATCTGTGTTTCATATATTCTTCAAGCACTTGTTTAAGATTTAAAACCTTAGGGACATTATTTACAAGGGCAAGCATTATTACCCCGAATGTGCTTTGAAGGTCTGTGTATTTATATAATTTGTTAAGAACCAATTCAGGTTCTTCCCCTCTTTTAAGCTCTATAACAATTCTTATTCCCTCTCTGTCTGATTCGTCTCTTAAATCAGAAATTCCTGTAAGTTTTTTCTCTCTTACAAGAGCTGCTATTCTTTCAATAAGGGCTGATTTATTTAATTGATAAGGAATCTCTTTTACAACAAGAGAAACTCTTCCAGATTTTGCTTCTTCAGTTTCAATTTTTCCTCTTACTCTAAGTCTTCCTCTTCCTGTTGCATAAGCTTCTCTTATTCCTTTTCTTCCGTCAATTATTCCCCCTGTCGGGAAATCAGGCCCCGGAATATATTCCATAAGCTCATCTGTTGTTATATCTCTGTTATCTATAAGAGCAAGAGTTCCGTCAACAAGCTCCCCAAGATTATGAGGAGGAATATTTGTTGCCATTCCTACTGCAATCCCTGTTGATCCGTTTAATAAAAGATTTGGCAGTTTTGCAGGAAGAACAACCGGTTCATCTAAAGAGTCATCAAAGTTCTTTCTGAAATCTATTGTATCTTTATCAATATCTTCAAGAAGCTCCCCTGTTATCTTTTTCATTCTTGCTTCTGTATATCTCATTGCAGCTGCAGAGTCCCCGTCGATTGAACCAAAGTTTCCGTGACCGTCAACAAGTTCATATCTGTAGTTAAACTCCTGTGCCATTCTTACCATTGTGTTGTAAACTGCTGTATCTCCGTGAGGATGATACTTACCTAAAACTTCCCCTACGATTCTGGCAGATTTTTTATATGCTTTATCGTAAGTCATTCCCATTTCATTCATGGCGAATAATATTCTTCTGTGAACAGGTTTCAAACCGTCTCTTACGTCTGGCAAGGCTCTGCTTACTATAACGCTCATGGAATAATCCAGATAAGACTGTTTCATTTCCTCTTCTATATATCTGTTAATTATATTAGACATTCTTTAATTTCCTCCTAAGCAATATATAATAAAATTATATATCCAAGTTTTTAACAAATTCTGCTCCATCTTCAATAAACTTTCTTCTCGGCTCAACTTTGTCACCCATAAGTTTATCAAAAATCATATCAGCTTCTCTTGCATCATCAACTTTTACCTGATAGAAAGTTCTTGTATCAGGATCCATTGTTGTTTCCCAAAGCTGCTCAGGATTCATCTCTCCCAGACCTTTATATCTTTGAAGAGCATATTTTCTGTTTTCTCCCTCCAAATTGTCAACAATGAATTTAAGCTGTTTGTCATCATAAGCATACTGAATTGTTTTTCCTGTTGTTATCTTATACAAAGGGGGCTGTGCTATATACACATTTCCATTGTGAAGAAGCTCAACCATATATCTGTAAAAGAATGTCAAAAGAAGAGTTCTTACAAGAAAAATAAGCAAAGATTGCTTATTTTTGTTTTAGGAGATTTTTTATGATTA
>OGXP01002464.1_pt1 | contig 11979 bp, 9 predicted proteins | sample 1576351 | NCBI WGS metagenome assembly OGXP01 (sample SAMEA3541517, study PRJEB24748) | human gut metagenome | biome: human gut; feature: human-associated habitat; material: faeces | place: China | collected 2012
CTTTTTGAAATTCCTTAATTGCATTACGAGTAGATTATACTTCCGATAAGGAAAATTATCGCTACATAGTGGGGGGGGGGGGCAGAAGGTTTTTGGAGTACAGAAAATACAAGGAAAATCACAAGAAGAAAGCACCATATACATTGCGTATTTAAGGGCAAGATGATATACTGTACAACGTGAAAATTAATATACCACACAGAAGTAAAGTCGAAAAGAGGTTAAAGATGGAACAAAATCAAAGTTTGTATTCAATGGAGGCGCAGATCAGTCAGTTCAGAGATGAATGGCGTAAGACAAACAGCAGGATTGTCGGTGCATTTACACTTCTGATTCTGGCAGGGCTTCCTATTATATATCAGGATTATTATTTTAATATTCTGGTTGTAAAATATTATTATTACTGTGCAATGATTATCGGAATGGCAGTATTTACAGCTATTGCAGCGTTTGTTTATATTCGCCGGGACAGACTTCTTTATGGCGGTGAAGTGATGAAGACGATACGCAGCGAGATAAAAATATCATCTCTCACGATTGTAGACTGGGCTATGATTGCATTCACATTGTCAGCAGTCATTTCTACCCTGCAGTCAGAATATCTTTACGAGTCCTTTTGGGGAAATGAAGGCCGGTACTGCGGACTATTTTTGATTTTACTATATACAATATGCTATTTTCTTGTAACACGGTGTCTGGAATTTAAAAGATGGTATATGGATGTATTCTTAGGAGCCGGATTGATCGTCTGTCTTTTGGGGATTCTGCATTTCTTCAACCTGGATCCGCTGGGATTCAAAAAAGAGATTTCTCAGGATGATTATAGTATCTTTGTATCCACGATTGGAAATATTAACACATATACGGCATATCTTGCACTTCCTATGGGAGCAAGCGCCGTTATGTTTGCTACAGAGAAGAATATAAAGCGCAAAATATGGTATTACATCTGTATGACATTTGCATTCATGGCGCTGATCATGGGAGTCAGTGATAATGCATATTTAACATTATTTGCCTTGTTGGGTTTTCTGCCGCTGTATCTTTTCAGAAGCAGAAAGGGAGTCTATTCATATACAGCAATTCTGGCTACGTTTGTGACTGTTTTGTTGGGAATTGACTGGATTGAGTATACGTTTGGCGAGCGTGTTCAGGAAATCAGCGGTATTTTCAATTTATTTACCCGCATACCTGGTTTATGGGCGATTGCTCTGGTTTTGTGGGCGTTGACTGCCGGGCTGTATATCTATAACAGCAGAACAGAAAGGCAGGGACAGAAGAGAACAGAAAGCCGTATTTTATGGTATCTGTGGCTTGGACTGGTAGTTCTTGGGGCATTGGGAGTTGCATTCGTACTGTACGATGCGAACATAGCCGGAAACAGTGAGCGATATGGTTCTATTGCAAACTATGTGGTAATGAATGACTCCTGGGGAACAGAAAGAGGGTATGTATGGAGAATCGCAATGGAGATATACCGCGATTTCCCGTTGAGTCATAAATTGTTTGGCCATGGTCCGGATACATTTGGCGTAATTACAGTTCAGAATTTCTGGGATGATATGCTGAATACCACAAGCCAGAAATACGAAAATGTTCATAATGAATATCTGCAGTATCTTGTGACCATTGGAGCTGTGGGACTGACTGCGTATCTTGTATTCCTTGGAACTTCTTTTGTGAAAATGATTCGGAAAGGTTTAAAAAAGCCTGTTGTTATGGCTATGGCTTTTGCAGCAATATGTTATTGTACACAGGCTGTTGTAAATATCAGTGTGCCTATTGTAACGCCTATTATGTTTTTGATGATCATGATGGGAATGGCAGTGCTCAGAAAAAAACAGAATTAGTAAGAAAATTTAAAGATTGGTACCTTGGCAGAATTGAAGGTGCCAATCTTATTTTGTTATGGCAACAAGGAAAATGGATGCAGATCAGTGGGAAAATATGGCTCTTTTAATAAAATATTAAAGGTTTTCCAAGGCTTTTCGGCTATTGTAAAGTTGCGAAAAAGGGTATTAGATGCTATACTGTACAAAGGTTTATTATGCCTTATTATATAAAAATCTCCTATGTGATATGGAGAAAGAATTGAGTGAATTATGAGAGACAGTAAGATAAGAGAACGATATAAACGTCTGATAAAATTGAGCTTTGCAGTTATCATGCTTTTAGGCTTGTGTCTGCTTTATGCGGTTGTATGGAGCGGCTATTATAATGAAACTATACTTCAGGCTCCATTTTACCGAAGAGGTAATTGGATGATGGTGCTGATATATGGAATTCTCCTTGCGTTTTTTATGAGTACATATGGAGGTTTTAAAATCGGTTATTTAAAAAACGGAAACCTTATTTATTCACAGATTATATCCGTTTTGTTTACTAATATTGTAACGTATCTTCAAATTGCAGTAATTGACAGACGTCTGGTAAATCCGATTTATTTGCTTCCAATGACATTAGCAGAAATAGCTTTTATTATAATTTGGACAATGCTTTTTCAAACAGGTTATCGCAATATGTTTCCTCCAAGAAAAATGCTTTTCGTGGAAGGCGATAGGAAAGATTATCACCTCAGGGATAAAATGAATGCCAGAGATGATAAATACCAGATTTGTGAAGTGATTTCCTACAAAAGCAGAGTGGAAGATATAAAAAAGAAAATAGACCAATATGATGCAGTAGTGTTGGGAGATATGCCATCTCATGAAAGGAATATATTGTTGAAGTACTGTTATACATCAAGTATTCGCAGTTACAGTGTTCCGAAAATTTCAGATGTGTTGCTACGGACTTCAGATGAGTTAACATTATTCGATACTCCGCTTATGTTATCACGCAACATGGGACTTAGCATTGAACAGCAGTGGTTAAAAAGGACCGAGGATATTGTAGTTGCTCTTCTAATGTTGATGATTTTTTCGCCTGTATTTCTCATTGCTGCTATTGGAATTAAGTGTACAGATGGAGGGCCTGTGTTTTATAAACAGGAGCGACTTACTAAAGATGGAAAGCATTTTATGATTTATAAATTTCGCACTATGATTGTAAATGCAGAAAAAATGACTGGTGCAGTACTTGCATCAGAAAAAGATCCCAGAATTTTACCGATTGGAAGAATTCTGCGAGCTACTCGTTTGGATGAGCTCCCTCAGATTTTGAATATTTTAAAAGGCGATATGTCTTTAGTGGGACCGCGCCCGGAACGACCTGAATTAGCAGAGGAAATCCAAAAGACTATTCCAGAATTTGCATATCGTTTGAAGGTAAAGGCAGGACTTACAGGATTTGCCCAGGTATATGGAAAATATAATACGACATCATATGATAAATTAAAGCTTGACTTGATGTATATTCGTAAATACTCATTGCTCCTTGATTTGAAATTAATTTTGATGACACCCAAGATTATGCTTTTGAAAGAGAGTACTGAGGGTGTGAGTGCGGAAAGGGAAGACAAGAATAGCTGATAAAATAGCTGGAAAGTGAAATGGATAGAATAAATAAGAAAAAAATAGTGCATGTATTGAAGTCCTCTATTTATTCTGGGGCAGAAAATGTGGTATTGACCATTATAAATAATATTCAGGATGAATTTAATTTTGTATATATTGCTACAGAAGGGCCAATTCGAGAAAAACTAGAGCAGGAACATGTGCCGTTTCGTCTATTAAGCGAATTTAAATATGAGAATTTGAAGAAGGTGCTTGAGGAGGAAAAGCCAGATATAATACATGCGCATGATTTTTCTGCTACTGTTATGTGTGCATTATGTGGAAAGTATAGAATTATATCTCATTTGCATTATGATCCACCATGGGCTAGAAGATGGAATTTTAAAACAGCAGCCTATGTATGTATGGGACGCAGGATTGCAAGGATTTTGGCAGTGTCGGGAGGGGCGTATCATAATCTGATCTTTTCGGATATGTTTCAAGCAAAGATGAGTATTATAGGCAACCCGATCGATAAAGAAAGAATTTTATATATGGGGGGAAAAGAGCAGTTACCGATATACGATTTGTTATTTGTAGGACGTCTGGTTGAACAGAAAGCACCACAGATGTTTATTGAAATTGTAGGAAAATTGAAACAATCCGGAAGATCAATAAAGTGTGCTATGGTTGGAACGGGTGATCTGGAGAAGATGTGCCGGGAACTAATTGAACAGAATGGATTGCAGTCCAGCATTGAGCTTTTGGGATTTCAGGAAAATCCCTATTTATATATGAGAATGTCAAAGTTATTATGTATGACATCCAGATGGGAAGGATATGGGCTGGTTGCAGCAGAGGCCAATATTTTAGGGATTCCTGTTTTATCAACAAAGACAGGTGGTGTTACAGAATTGTTTGGAGAAAAAGCAGAAGAACTCTGTAATGGATCAGATGATTTCTTTGAAAAAATTCAGAAATTACTAAGCGATTCGGAACTGTATCAAATTTGGAAAATGAGAGCGCTGAAACGGGCAAAGGAGTTTACAAGTCCAAAAGAATATGCTGAAAAATTAAGTTTAATATATAAGAAGGAAATGATGAATCAATGAACATGTTAAAAAGTATAAAAGTTAGAATCAATGTATTTTTTCAATATAAGGATTTATTGTATAATCTTGTATCCCGTGATATAAAGGTGCGGTATCGAAAGTCTTTTTTGGGAATGTTATGGACGGTATTGAATCCTCTTTTGATGATGATAGTAATGACGATAGTCTTTTCGACACTGTTTAAATCCACAATTGATAATTTTCCAGTTTATTTTTTGGCAGGTAATCTTATCTTTACACTTAATTCAGAAATCACAAATAATTGTACTTATGCAATTATCGGGAATGCCTCATTGCTGAAAAAAGTATATATTCCTAAATATTTGTTTCCGCTTTCAAAAGCTGGATCAGCGTTAGTAAATTTGATGTTTTCTTTAATAGCAATGTTTTTGGTTATGATTATATTAAGAGTGCCTTTTTTGCCAACATTGCTGTTGCTTCCAATTCCGATTGCATATGCTTTTATATTTTCTTTAGGACTTGGATTATTGTTGTCTGCAGTAACTGTTTATTTTAGGGATATTGCATACTTTTATTCGGTTCTTTTGCTTGCATGGAATTATTTTACACCAGTTTTTTACCCTATTGAAATTTTACCGGATTTTGCGAGAAAGTTAATGCAGCTAAATCCATTATATCACTATATTGATTATATGAGAAATTTGATTTTACATGGTGTTGTTCCTGGTATAACAGAAAATTTTGTATGCCTGTTAATGAGCGTTATGATGTTAGTAATTGGAGTTTGTGTGTTTTACAGAAAACAAGATAATTTCATTTTATATATTTAATGATGAGGAAGAGTAATGGAAAATGCAATTGTAAAAGTAGAAAATGTTTCTATGATGTTTAATATGAGTCAGGAAAAGGTGGATAATATTAAAGAATACATCATAAAAATGATGAAACATGAATTGATGTTCCATGAATTTTGGGCACTCAAAAATGTTTCCTTTCAATTAGAAAAGGGAGATTCTTTAGGAATTGTTGGACTAAATGGTTCTGGAAAAAGTACACTTTTGAAGCTTATTGCAGGAGTATTAAAACCTACAGAAGGTAAAGTGACAACAATGGGAAGTATTGCTCCGTTGATTGAGTTGGGGGCCGGATTTGATGATGATCTTTCAGCTGAAGAAAATATTTTATTGAATGGATCAATTCTTGGATATTCCAAGTCATATATGATGTCCAGATATGATGATATCATTAAATTTGCAGAGTTAGAGGGCTTTACAAATACGGCACTTAAAAATTTTTCCTCTGGTATGAAGGCTAGGCTGGGATTCGCAATTGCAACAATGAACATTCCAGATATTTTAATTTTGGATGAGGTACTTGCTGTTGGTGATTTTAAGTTTCAGGAAAAGAGCTTTGCCAGAACGAAAGAAATTATTGAGGCAGGAACAACAGTTTTGTTTGTTTCACATTCTGTTGAGCAGGTACGTAATATATGCAATAAAGTTCTTTGGTTGGATCATGGTCAAGTTGTAATGTTTGGTGATACGGAGACAGTATGTTCCGCATATGAGAAAATATAAGAGAGAATTTATGAAAAAGAGGCTATTATTTGTAATTACACAATTTTATAAGGGTGGTGCAGAAACATCTTTGTTAAATTTGTTTCAAATTTTGGATCCAGAGAAATATGAAGTGGATTTTTTAGTATTGAATCAGATTGAATATCAGGATGCGACATCATTGATAGGAGAAATTCCAGCATGGATTTCAGTTTTTGATGTGGTAAAAAATAGAACAGCAAACTTTAACGTAGAACCGTTTATTGAAAAAGTGTATCGACGTTTGTTTCATATCCAGACGTATGGACGGGCAGCATCTGATTTTGTAAGGCACAAAGACTATGATATAGCCATTTCTTTTGGAGAATGGCTTTCTCCTGCATTTATAGCCAGGAAAGTTATGGCGAAGAAGAAGTATGTGTGGATCCATATAGATTTAGATAAAGCAGATTTTGTTAATAAAGAGGAATTAGTACGGTATGATAAAGATATATCCGGCTATATTTTTGCTTCAGAAACTTCACGCTGCAGTTCTGTTGAACGTTGTCCGCAGATGAAAGAAAAATCTATGGTAATTCATAATTTTTTAAATAGAAAGGCAATTTTGGATAAGGCAGAACAGCAAGTGAGTCTGCCTTGTTCTGAAAGTGGATATTTGTTAAGTGTAGGAAATCTTAGGGGAGAGAAGAACTATCCTAGGCAAATAGAAGTTATGCGTATACTGAAGGATAAAGGGATTCCAATCAAGTGGATTTGTGTAGGATCTACTGTAGATAAAACTGTATATAGAGAGGTAATGCGGCTTTTAGAAGCGTATCATCTTCAGGATGATTTTATTTTGTATGGTGCGGATAACAATCCTTACCGATATATGAAGCGGGCTAAGGCAGTTATGGTTTTGTCTGATCATGAATCATGGTCGCTTGTCATATCTGAAGCTAAGATTTTGGGAGTACCCGTCATTGCAACGAACACATCTGGGGCAAGGGAACAGATTCAGGATAGAGAAAATGGAATTATTACGCCATTTGACGCGTCCGGAATTGCAGATAAAATCGCCAGTTTTTTGCAGGATTTGGAGCTTCAAGGACGGATTCGAGAAAACTTGATAAAAGAGAGTATTGATGATATTGGAGCAGGAGAGTTTGAACATCTGGTGGAAGGCTGAAGATTATGAAAAAGATATTATATATTATCGATGATATTAACTATAACAGTGGTGCCAAGGCTGTTACGGTGCTTCAAATGAAACAGCTGCAGAAGGATTATGATATCTATCTGTTATCCTTGGCTGCACCGAAGGAACCCTTGGATTTTTTAGATCAGAGTCATGTGCTGGATCCCTGTATATGGAAAATTACAGAGATTTATGCGGCTTCGTTTAAACAGGCATTGAGGAATCATGAATATTCTTTTTGGCAGAAATGTTCCCGTATTTTGTATGCTTTTAGCCTTCGCTGCGGTTTAGGGGATATGTATTTTGAACATCAGATTAAACGAAAGCTACAGCCAGTTATGGAAGAATTTGATACAGTAATTGTTGTCAGCGAAGCATCTAAATTGCGGAGATTGGTGTCAAAACTGGAACATCCAAAGAAAATTCAATGGATTCATACTGATTATGCCCGGTGGAGTGAATTTTCTGAATGGAGTCGGGCTGTTACTAAAAACGATCACAAAATTTATCCCCATTTTGATCAGATTGTAGTGTTATCTAATCATTGCAGGCAGGGATTGATAGAGAAGGTTCCTGAAATTGCAAATAAAGTGATTGTGATTTCCAATTTAATTGATACAGATAATATTTTAAATTTAGCAAAAGAAGACAGAGCAGTGATTTTAAATACAGATAGTCTGAATTTGGTTACAGTTGCCAGAATTGATCGGGAGAAGCGTATAGATTATCTTTTGAAAATAGCTAAAAAGATGAAAGAATATCATTGGAATTTCCAATGGTATGTTATTGGTGATGGTCCACTGAAAGAAGTGATGTCTGAGAAAAATAAAGAAATGAACTTGGAGGGATACGTTCATTTTATTGGATACACAGAAAATCCATACGCGATTATGGCAGGATGCGATGCTCTAGTTTTACTTTCAAAGTATGAAGGAACACCAGTTACGATAGATGAGGCAATGATATTAGGGATAGGAATTATTGCGCCACCTGTAGGAGGTATACCAGAACAGACAGAAGGCTACGAAAACATATATTTAGTTGATGCAGAGAAAATAAAGATAGAACAGTTAATGAAGATGAAAAAAAGACAACAACATTTTTATGATTTTAACAAAAGAACAGAGAAGATTTTAGAGTCAATAAAAATGATTTTATAAATATATAATCTTATATGGAAATGAAAGTATAGGGGAATCGATCATGAAAAGAATTTTGATTTTGATGGACGATATTAACTATCGTGGTGGCGCACATTTTGCTACATTTAAAATCGCTAATTTTTTATCTCGTCAGGGGAATGAGATACATATTTACTCACCCAATGCAGCAAATAAAGAAACCTTAAATTATTTGGATACAAATGTGATTTTGGATTTAAAAAAATCTTTTTCTAATATGGAATATGTGATTGTTCCGTTTGAAAATTCCTGTTTCAGAGAAGAAGTTTCTAGGTTAAAGGAAATTGTTAAAATTCAGTGGATTCATATTGATTATGCTCGTTGGAGAGAGGTGGTTACTGTGAATGTAGCTGAACAGGAGAAGGTTTTTGAAAGATTTAATCATTTGATTTTTGTTTCTGAGCATAATTGCGATTCTTTCAAATCTGTTTTTCCTCAACTAGAAAAAAAATGTAGAGTAATATATAACTTTCTGGATATAGAACAAATAAGGGAACAGGCAAAAGGGCAAATTGATTCAGAATTATTTAAAAAGAAATGCCCAGAGCAGTTAAATATAGTAATATCGGGTCGCCTTGAACCCCAGAAGGCATACCATCGGTTGATTGATGCAGTAAAAGTTTTAAATGATAGAAAGTTAAATATTGAGTACTATATTTTAGGAGTAGGCTATGAATATTCTGAATTAAAAGAACGATGCCAAAAGTATAATATTAAAAATATTCATTTTTGGGGATATAGAGCCAATCCGTTTCCATACATAAGAGCAGCAGATGTATTTGCTATCCTGTCTGAATATGAGGGGTTGGCATTAGTGATAGCAGAGAGTTTAGCAGTTGGAACTCCGGTAATTTCAACAGAATCTGGAGGTGTACACGAACTTTTAAAAACAGAGCAGGGGTGGATTATTAAAAATGATATTTATTCAATTATAAATGGGTTGGATATGTTATATAAGAATAGGGGAGAACTGGAAAGAAAGCGGTTTAACTTAGAGCAATATGAATATAATAATCTTCAGATAAAAAAGAATTTGGTTCAATTAATTGATGGAAACAAAGCCGAGGTAAAGGAAGAAAAAAAAATGAAAATAGAAATAAATGGGAACATCCAGACAAATATAGATGTTTCAATTATAGTACCAGTATATAATATGGAAAAATATTTAAAAGAGTGTTTAGATTCTTTAGTAAAACAAACGCTGAATAACTATGAGATTATTGTTATAAATGATGGATCCACAGATAGCTCTCCAGAAATTATAGATGATTATGTTTATCGGTATGCAGATAAAATTAGAGCATTTACGATTGATAATAGTGGTTTGGGAGAGGCCAGAAATTATGGTATATCAAAGGCAAAAGGGCGTTATCTTGGATTTGTTGATTCGGATGATTGGGTTACATATGATATGTTTGAGAAAATGTATCAAACTGCTATTAAAGACCAAGCCGACTGTGTTATGTCTGACTACATTGCTTTTTGGGATACAGGTAAAAAAGAGTATGTTGCAAGTATATCTGAAAAGAATGCAGATCGATTTGATATATTAAAATATTCTGCAAAATATGGAGTAGTAAATATATGTACAAAATTAATTGATCGGAGTTTATTTGATCGGATTAGGTTTCCGAAAGGGTTTTATGAAGACTTGGCAACTACGCCAATTATACTAAGTTATGCGAAGAAGATATCATATGTGCGGGAAGGCCTATATTTTTATAGGCAACGAAGTGGTTCTATTACTTCTATAAAGAGTAATGATCAGCGAGTATTTGATTGCTATAAAGCATGGGATCGTATTTTTGAATTTTCAAACCCAGTTTATGAAAAAGAAATACGTTTTGCTATTTATTGGAGCATAAACTTTTTCTGTACAAATTTTTTGGATGAGTTTACTGCTTATAGTAAGCAATACTATGATAAACATCGAGATAGATTTGAGAATAATGAATATATAGAGAATGCTGTTAATAGTAAACAATTTCTGGATTTTAATAGGTTGCCTCAGATTCCTAAAATCATTCATTATTGTTGGTTTGGACATAATGAAAAAAGTGATTTAGTGAAGATGTGTATTGCTTCTTGGAAAAGATATGCTCCAGATTATGAGTTAAAAGAATGGAATGAATCTAATTGTGATATTAACGAAAACGTATATGTAAAAAAGGCTTATGAGGAAAAGAAATGGGCATTTGTTTCCGATTATTTTCGTTTGAAAGCGTTAAAAGAGTTTGGCGGTATTTATATGGATACAGATATGGAGTTAATGAAAGCCTTAGATCCTTATCTATGCAATCACTGTTTTTTTGCATTTGAAACACCAATTTTTGTGCATGCAGGAATTATTGGTGCAGAAAAGGAAGCTTCCATTATTTCTGATATTTTAAATACATATGCAACGGATATATTTTCTGATAGTTGTGAGGGAATACCTAATACTATTCCGAGGAGAATTACAGAAATCTTAGAAAAACAAACTAATTTAATTAAAAATGGAAAAACACAGTTATTAAATAATGGAACAAAGGTATATAGTGCGAATATTATGACAATGAATTTTCATGATGGAAAATGTGTGGCAAATCATCATTATGAGGGGAATTGGGTAAAGGAAAAGAATAGTACTGCCAATTATGGTTATGAAGTAATGAAGCATTATTTTACTTGGAATCTGACACATTCTGATTCACAAAGTGGAAGTACATCCTGTTGCTATACCAATGAAACCAATTATATGGAATTATATGAGCAAATGATAAACTCTACATCATGGAAAATTACGAAACCGTTGAGGATTATCATGGATCGATTGAGAAAAAAGTAAGGAGTTATGAAAAATGGAGTTTGATTTCACAAAAGAGCCAGGAAAGAAATTACAGATAGATAAAAGAAAGAGGAGTATTGGTATGCCTTTGATATCTGTAATTACAGCCTACTTTAATGCTGATACATATTTAGATCAGTTGTATATTTGTATGATGAATCAAACATTTCCATGGTTTGAATGGATAATTGTTGATGATGGGAGTACTAAAGTAGCGAGTATACAATTACTGCAAGAGATTTTAATAAGAGATGAGAGGATTCGGGTAGTTCATAAAGAAAATGGAGGATTATCATCAGCAAGAAATTGTGGAATTAAAGAAAGCGTTACGGAAATTATAGTACCAATCGATGCAGATGATTTAATAGAACCTACTTTTTTAGAAGTTTTATGGTGGGCTGCATATTCCGCAAGAACTGCGCATCCGTTCCAGAGGAACGGAGCGCCATTCCGCTTCAAACTGAGCAAAGCTCAGCAGGTTGATTAATTACTATTGGTTATTCTGCGATCCCTGCCAGGAAATTCAAGGCGATATGACTTAGATGTCATTCGACTTAAGCAGGCATCTGCGTAGGTGGAATCCCCAAAAAGCTGATACCATCCGGATACTGGAATCTGTGAGATAATAATAGTTGCCTTGCGGCAGTCTCTGGACTCGATGATTTCAAATAAATCACGGCATTTCTCGATGTCCAGATCCATTAAGCCGAAATCATCTATCACCATGAGAT
>OGXP01002471.1_pt1 | contig 11939 bp, 4 predicted proteins | sample 1576351 | NCBI WGS metagenome assembly OGXP01 (sample SAMEA3541517, study PRJEB24748) | human gut metagenome | biome: human gut; feature: human-associated habitat; material: faeces | place: China | collected 2012
AAGGTGTCCAATACAACCGTAATAGGGTCTGAAAATACGGTGACTAATTCTAAGAACGGTCTTGTAATGGGGGATAATCGTGAGGTAAAAGATGCCAATCATGCGGTTCTCATCGGTTCCACAGACAGCAAGACTACGACATCTGTTAATAATGCGGTCGCTGTTGGACATAATACGAATGTAACCGTAGAGGGTGGCGTTGCACTGGGTAGCGAATCGAAGGCTACTGTGGCGGCTGGATCCGTTGGGTATGACCCGAGTACAAAGGCACAGTCCACGAATACGGATTCTACGTGGAAGGCGACTAAATCGGCCGTATCTGTCGGTGATGCAGATAAAAATATTACGCGTCAGATTACATCCGTAGCAGCCGGCACAAAGGATACGGATGCGGTGAATGTGGCACAGCTCAAAAAGTTGCAAAATCAAGTGAATGCGAACGGCTCCACTACCGTCAGTGCAGGTAAACATATTAATGTGACAACTACGACGAACGGAACTACTAAGGATTATAAGGTAAGCCTATCTGACGATATAACGAATCAGATTACAAATAACACGACAAACATTAACAATATACAAGGTGATGTGACCAATATTAAAAAGAATGTAACCAATATTCAGGGCGACATTACTAATATCAAGCAGGATGTAACGAATATGGGGCGGAATGTAGCTCGCCTCGATAAAAAGGTTAATAAATCTGTGGCCGGAGCGGCTGCACTTGCCGCCTTGCATCCGTTGGATTTCGATCCTGATGCAAAATGGGACTTTGCTGCTGGTTATGGCCACTATCATGACGGCAACGCCGCTGCATTGGGGGCTTTTTACAGACCGAATGAGGACTTGCAGTTTAGCGTAGGATCTACTGTTGGTAATGGCGAAACCGTTGTAAATGCAGGTATGTCTGTGAAAGTAGGTGCTCACAGTAATGTATCTCGTTCTCGTGTAGCTATCGGTAAGGAAGTTTTGGAACTTAAGAAAACTGTAGCGGTACAAAATGCGCAGATTCAAAAGTTGACTGCTCTTTTGAATGGCCTGGCTGGAACAAATATGAAGGCAGACCGCAGCACATTATTCCCTGATGTGCCGAATAATCACTGGGCATATGCGGCGGTTAGTGATCTATCTCGACGTGGTCTTGTGGAAGGCTATCCTGATGGTACATTCGGAGGGGATCGTATGTTGACCCGTTATGAATTTGCTCAAATTGTGTACCGAGCTATTCAAAACGGTGTTGTCGTCGATGATCGACTCGTATCTGAATTTGGTCCTGAAATGGCGTTATTCCGTGTGGATACTATTGCCAAGAATCATGAAGGACAACCAACTATTGAACGTGTAAGAGTCAATAAAAAATAGAATATATATATGATTTATATTGTGAAAGCCGAGGCTCTAGGGCCTCGGCTTTTTCGTGTATCTGTAGGTGATAAATTTTCTGTATATAAAATTATCTTATCTATGAAAGCATTAAACTGAAAAGTCTAAAAATATGAAATTGATTACGTAATTACAATAATCGTTATATTCCGATATGTGGATTTATCGTAATATTTGATAGGAAAGATGAAGATTCTATTTCTTAAAATTAAAAAATATTAAATATGAAATAAATAAACGACAAAAATGAAGAAAAGATGAAAAAGTCGTTTACAAGATAGAAATTTTTTGATATTGTATTGCCGTGGATGAGTATATGATGAAGAATCATGAATAATTATAGTATTCAGATCGTAATTTGGAATACTAATATTTGGTGTAAGAAGTGTAGATGATAATTAATCTTTATACTTCTTCTTTTTATTATCTTTGCAATATTATGCAACACAAGTGGTGTGTTTTACTGAGTTTTTGGTAAGAAAGGATAATCATGAATCGAATTTATAATGTGATTTGGAGTAAGACTAAAAAATGCTATGTAGTAGTATCTGAAATCGTAAAAACAGGTGGCGGAAAGGTAAAATCCGTACAAACTGGTACAACTTGGGCACGCATGAGTGCAATCATGGTGGTAGCCGCATTATTGATGGGTGGTAATATTACTACGGTTAATGCTGCTACATATACTGCTATGACAATTAATGATGTAAATGGGGCTGGTTATGCTACTGGTAATGTAGTTTATAGTGAAGGTAGTTATTTATATAACTATCAAAATCCTGGAAACTTGACACCATTTGATAATAGTCATTTGTACAATGGTACAGATAGAGGTAATTATACAGAAAATAGTTTTGCCGGCATTGCTATCGGTAAAAATACAAATATTCAGGAAACTGGTAATCCAACTTATTATTCCGGCTTAGCTATCGGTAACTATGCTCAGGCTACAGGTGGTATTTCCTTTGCACTAGGTCATTATGCACAAGCTTTATCCCCATCTGCCATGGCTCTTGGTACAGCCACAAAGGCGAGTGGATTTAACTCCTTGGCTATGATGCGTCAATCTGCTGCAGAAGGTGAGTTCTCTACAGCATTGGGTACTGCATCTTGGGCAAAGGGTAATGGTAGTTTTGCCATGGGTTACTCCGCTACAGCAAAAGCGGATCAATCCATCGCAATCGGTGCGGCAGAAACTATAAAATTACCTGGTCAACAACATGGTACTCCAAGTGCTAAATATAATGGCGATGGTAATACCGTAACAGAAGGGGCTCGTTCTCTTGCTTTCGGTACAAAAGCTCGTACTGCAGTTGGTGCAGATGATTCTATGGCATTCGGTTCTTCATCCAGTACGGGTGGTGCCAATGCGGTAGCTATGGGTTATAGTGCTAATGCTAGTGCAGAGAATGCCTTTGCCATCGGTAATACGGCGCAATCATCCGCACAAAATGCCGTGGCAATGGGTAAAAGTGCAAATGCAAGTGGTGTAAGCAGCTTTGCTATGGGTAGTAGTTCTAATGCTGCTGGTGCCGATGCTATTGCTATGGGTAGTTCTTCCCAAGCAAAATTATCCAACTCCATCGCATTAGGTGGTAATGCAAAATCCTTGGGTGCTGATGCGCTTGCACTTGGCGGTGCGGCTAATGCATCTAAAGATGGTGCCATTGCAATCGGTAAAGAAGCAAAAGCAAACAATACTAATACGACAGCTATCGGTCTTGGTGCTACTGTTACAGGTACTAACTCCATGGCTATCGGTACAAATGCCGTTGCAGAATCTAATAACTCCTTGGCATTGGGTACTGGTACGGAAGTAAGAGGTGCCTTGGTTAATGGATACTCTGCTTTCACTAATCAACAAAACAACAATGTTGCAAACGGTGTAGTTGCGGTAGGTAACGTAGGTTCTGAACGCCGTATCATCAACGTAGCAGGTGGTGAAAACGATACTGACGCAACAAATGTAAAACAATTAAAATTTGTAAACAGTAACTTGGCAAAATCCATCGCAGGTCCTACATATACGGGCTATGAAGCGAATGGTTCTACATATAAAGCGCCTGATTTCAATATCAAGAACAGCACATACCATACGGTAAAAGAAGCTGTTGAAGCGGCGCAAACGAATTTCTTCAGTGCTAAAGGCACATCTGCCGATGCGAACTACGATAACACAGGTGCTACAGGCAATAACGCTACAGCAGCCGGTGTACGTACTTCTGCAGCAGGTAACTTTGCTACAGCTGTCGGTGCTGATGCGACTGCAGCTAATGCGAACAGTACTGCTATCGGTTATAAAGCTAAATCCAGCGTAGATGACAGCGTTGCATTGGGTGCGAATTCCGTTGCTTCCGTTGCGGCCGGTAAAGCAGGTTATAATGTTAAAACTGCAGACAGCCGTACAAACGGATATAGCGGATTGACTGGCGCTGCGTTGACATCCACTATGGGTGCGGTGTCCGTAGGTGACGGCGGTACAAAAACTCGTCAAATCACAAACGTGGCTGCAGGTACTGCGGATACTGATGCTGTTAACGTGGCTCAATTGCGCAATGTTAACTTGAAAGTAGCTGGTAACAGCGGTAACAATGACGTTTTATTGGACAACCAAACATTGACTGTAAAAGGCGATGGTTCTTATGTTACGACATCTGTTAACAATCAAACAATTGATGTGACGTTGACTGATGCTACTAAGAATAAAATCGACAATGCAGCAAATAAAGACTTGTCTAACATTACGGACGGCGGTAAATCCGTTATTCGTGATGAAGCGCAAAAAGCAGTAAAAGTTGTTGCTGGTAAAAACACAACGATTACAGAAGGTACTGACGGTACATATAAAACATATAAAGTTGACGTAGATGCTCCTGACTATCAATTAGTTGAAAACAGCAGTGCTGCTGATAAAGCTTACACTGTATCTGGCAATAAAGTTGACTTGACTGTACAAGATGCTAAAAATCCTGCGAATAAGAAAACTGTTACTATTAAGGATATTGCATCTAAAACAGAACTTGATGATACAAAAACGGAGCTTATCAATAAAGGCTTGAAATTCGATGCTGATAATGGCGGCGAAAAAACAAATAAATTAGGCTCCAAGGTAACAGTAGCTGGTGATGGTACTAACATCGACACTACAATTACACAAACTGGCGACGATACAACAATTAAGGTTGCATTGGGTCAAGACATCAATGTTAATACAGTAACTGCTACAAAAACTGTAAAAGCTGGTACTGCTACTATGGGTACCCAATCTGTAACAGATAACAAAAGTGCTGCTCAGAACGGTAACTATGTATCCGGTTTGGACAATAAAAATTGGACATTAACTGATCCTGCCTTCGTGTCCGGACGTGCGGCAACAGAAGATCAACTTAAAATTGTCAGCGATGCTGTGAAAGCGGCTAACTCAAGTGCTACGGACTACCGCTTAATCGCTAATCCGAACAATGCGGCAGATGGTTCTTATAAAGTTGATAACAATAAAGTTGATTTACAAGTGAAGGACGATAAATCCGGTACAGTTAATACTGTGACAATCAAGGATATTGCGTCTAAAACAGAACTTGATAAGGTAAAAGATCGTTCCGTTAAATACGACGGTGAAACTGACAAAGATACAGTAACTTTGGAAGGCCCTAACGGTACAAAAATCACTAACTTGAAGGACGGTAATGTAGCAGCTGGCTCTAAAGATGCTGTAAATGGCGGTCAATTACATACAGTGGTGGAAGACCTTAAAACTAAAGGCTTCGGTTTAACTGCTGAAGATGGCGCTTCTGTTAAGAAATCCCTTGGTGATACTGTAACTGTAAAAGGTGACGGTACAAATATTACGACATCCGTAGATAATGGTGCTGTGAAAGTAGCATTGGCTAAGGATCTCAATGTAGATACTGTTACAGCAAATACAGTGACTACAGGCGACACTAAGATGGATACAAATGGCGTAACTATCAAAGACGGCGCTAATGAAGCGACTAAGTTGACTAAAGATGGCTTGCAAATCAACGATGGTGGTAACAAAGCTGTTACAATTAATAAAGATGGTTTGACTATCGAAAATGGTCCTAAGGTAACAAAAGACGGCATTAATGCTGGTGATAAGAAAATCACTAATGTAGAAGATGGTACAATTACTGCCGGCAGCAAAGACGCTGTAAATGGCGGTCAATTGCATACTGCAATGGAAGACATCAAGGCACAAGGCTTCGGTCTTAAAGCAGAGGATGGTCAATCTGTGAAGAAACCTCTTGGTGAGGTAATCGACCTTAAAGGCGACGGCAACATCAAGACTTCCGTAGATGGCACTGCGATTAAGATGTCCTTGAATGATACAATTACACTTGGCACAGATTCAGCAAAACAAGTTAAAGTTGACGGATCTACTGGTACGATTACTGCGGGTAATGGCGCTAACCAAGTTACAATCGATGGCAGCACAGGTTCTGTTACAGCAGGTAACACTGTGAAAGCTGGCGATGTAATCATGGGTAACCAAAACTCCGGTGGTCAAAACGGTAACTTTGTGACTGGTTTGGACAATAAAACATGGAATCCTAACAACCCTGTAGCTGTTACAGGTCGCGCGGCAACAGAAGATCAATTAAAAGCTGTTAACGACGACTTTAACGAAAAAGCTAAAAATGGTCGTGTATTCCAAGGTGACCAAGCTGGTAACGATGGTAAAGTTGTTCGTGGTTTAGGCGATACAATGAACCTAAAAGGTGGCGCTGATGTAAATCGTTTGAGTGACAACAACCTAGCTGTTGTGAAGAATGCTGCAGGCGATGGCTATGATATCAAGTTGGCTAAGGACCTCAACCTAAAAGACGGTTCTACTACGTATACAAAAACTGTACCAGGAACTAATACTACAATTCCTTATACAGTAGATACAAAAGTAGATGGTGGTGGCATCACAATTACTCCATCCATCAACGGTCAACCTGTACCAGGTCACACTGTAAGTCTTACAGAAAATGGCTTAAACAATGGTAATAATACTATTACTAATGTAGCGCCAGGCATCAATGGCACTGATGCGGTTAACGTTAATCAATTGCGCAATGCTATGCATAGTGTAGATGGTAAAATCGCTGATGTTGGTGCAGCTAGCGCAGCCATGGCAGGTCTTAAACCATTGCAATATGATCCATTAGAACCTACACAAGTGTTGGCGGCTGTTGGCAACTATAAAGGTAGTACTGCTGCTGCTATTGGTATCGCTCACTATACAAATGAATCTACAATGCTTCATATGGGTGTTTCCTTAGGTGGTCATGATAATATGGTTAACGCTGGTGTATCTTATAAATTCGGTACATCTGACGCTAAAAAAGCAATTCCAGCACGTTACAAAGCGGGCCCAATCAGCTCTGCCTATGTAATGCAAGATGAAGTGGCTGCATTGAAAGCTGAGAACTTACGCATGAAACAACGCGATGAGGAATTATCTGCTAAGTACGAACAAGTACAACGAGATAATGAAGAGATGAAAGCTCAAATTGCAATGCTTATGAAACAAGCTGGGTTAACCAAATAATCATTCACTTGAGAGTGTATTGAGTATTTAAAACATAGGAAAGCCGCCCTGGGGAGGGCGGCTTCCAATGAGGGGGCTTATGAAACTAATTAAATTATTACCAGTTATGGCAATTGCTTCTGTATGTGTTGCTGGCCAAGTACATGCGGCACAAGATCCTTTGATGATGCCTGAACAACCTGCGGCTCCTTTGACTGCAGAACAACAAGACATCTCTCTTGCTGTTCCTAGTGAAGAGGTAAAAGCTGTAGTATCTGAATTTGCAGCATTCCAACTGGGGATGAGCAATGCTTTAATCCAAGACGACAATCGCGTAATGTCTGGTCAACAACGTTATACTAATAACGTGTTGTACTACATGAATGTTCGTCGTAGTTGGTACATTACAAGCCATCGCTATAAAAAAGATAGCTATGCTCGCGTAGCATTAGATCGCTTGTATTTAGATTACAAAGAATTTTTCACAAACCACACAACTGTGTCTGACATGAGCAAAGCTGAATATGAAAACCAAATTTTGGCAATTCTTGAAAAGAATACAGCTAACATGTCTAATGATGAATTGCGTTTCTACATGAACGAAATGGTAATCTACAGCTTGAAAGAAGCTATGCGTGACGGTAATAACCGCGTTAAACGCATCCGCTAATCGGTATATATAACTATATATCTATGAAAGAGGTAACGGCATAGGTCGTTACCTCTTTTTTTAGGCGTTTTTATATAAAAAGGTGTGTGGAAAATCATATAATAGTAGTGCTGTTAGGTCTATACTATACACATGACCGTATAGCACTTTATATATAGACAACCCTTACGTACTATACATAAATTTATACACAGGTATTCGAATATATGCAATTACTCCTAGTTACACAGCAATTACAATCCTTTTGGATACCCTATTTCTCTCTCAATAAGCTATATGGTCGTTGTTAAACAAATAGCCCCCGTAGGTTTTCCTACGGGGGGCTTGTTTGTTAAAGAGGTTTAGTAATCTTATAAGTAGTGTATCAAGTATTACTATAAGAATTGTTTAAAAGATTATCGTAAGGATTGTTTTATCATAAGGATTATTTTGTAAGTGTTAAGAATATATAAGGGCTTCAGCCTAGCTAAATAGTATATGGGATGGCTATCTAGCTGGCTAACTAACTAATTAACTAATTAACTAATTAACTAACTAACTAGTACTATTTGTCTAATTTAGACATGAGCTGACGTACTGTTTCTTGGAGCTCTTTATTTTGTGTTTCCAACGCTTGTACGCGAGCTTCAAGGTTTTGTGGGTGGTTCGTCATGTTAGACTTACCAGGTTTATAGGTAATGCCTACATTAGCCATAAGGTGGCTATTGAGTGTTACACCTGTAGTTAATAATAGATTATCTCGATGGTAGTAACCAACACCGAGGGCAAGGGCATTGGCATTTCTATAATGACCATAGCCTGCCATATATTGAATGCGGTTGTCTGGATCGTAGCCCATAGGATGTAAAGCAGCTAGTGCAGCGGCGCGAGCATCGCCCTTATTGGATTCCGATTCGATGCGACCGATATTTTGCTCTACATGACTAATGGAGCTTTGTAGTTGTGCATTTGTACTTTGACCAAGAGAATCGATCATTTGATGCACACCGTATAGTTGGGAACCGTTGATAGCATCTGTAGAGGTAGCGCTTACGCGACCTGCCGCTACATTAGTTATAGTCCGTTCTTTATCTTTAGCGCCTACAGATACGGTAGATACAGGTGTAGTACCTGCATAGTTTACAGTCGTACCATTCTTAAAGGTATAGCTCGATGTGCCTACCACATCGCCATCCGTCGAATCGTTGCCGAGGATAACGGCGTTCTCTAATGCTGTAGTTACATTATTACCCATGACGAAGGTGTTGTTTCCAGAGATGTGGTTATAGTTACCAATGCTATAGGAACCACTCGCATCGATGGCATTTTTTCCATATTGACCTTGACCGAATACGCCAGACTCAGTGGCCTTATCGGATAAGGTATTATAAGAACCGATAGCGAGGCCCTTCTTGGCATTTACATTCGTATAATGACCGATGCCGAGGGTAAAATCAGCTTTCACCGAAGAACCAGAGCCAATGAGGACGGAATTATTAGCCGTGCTATTCGCCCCTTGGTAATGACCGAGCCATACGTTTTTAGTACCTTCGGATTTCTCGCCCGATTGGGTACCCATGATGATGGACATGGTCGCTTTCGCATTATTGGCAGTGAGGGAACCAGCGATTACGTTGTTGTCGCCCGTGCCATTAAGGAAGGTTTTGCCGCCTAATGTAATATTGGCGCCTCCCTTGGAACCATTACTGGATAGGGTGCCGATGGCGATGTTATTACCATTCGAGTTAGGACTATTGATCACTTGATGGGTGCTATTCGCAGCCCCTGCGGCGTGACCTAAGGTAATGTTGCCATCATTGGTGAAAGTCGTTCCTTCCGCGCCTATATTGTGTCCTGTCTGGACAATGTTAATCGGCGCTGCAGAAGCGACTCCCATAGATAGTGCAGTTAGCACGATACCAGTTAATACAAAATGTTTCTTACTCATCGCAATACACTCCTTTGCATATTATGACTTCACAAAACTTTCATAAAAACTTACAGATTCATAATAATACATAAAAATCATATTGTAAATGAATATTTTGTATATTATGGGTATAAAATACACCATAAACGGATATTTTAGAGAATGTTTATGCAATGGTATAAAAATGTTTAAGTCGAAACGGAAAAGGTTAATCTACATAGAAACATTTCTTTATAGTTTTGGCTATATATGGTTCTAATTTCTTGACAGTGGTGCCCATTATTCGTTACACTAATATATATTTCATTTATTGTTCATGAATTTTATGTGTAGAGAATAATAAAACGTTGTAGAGCGTCATGAAACGTATTATATGTGTAGCCTTGAGTGCCCTTTTGTGTTGTGTGGGTTCCGCAGAGGCAGAGAAGCAACAATTGCATAAGGGGGCAGACCAGTCTGTTCAAAGGGAGCATACCCTTACAGTGGCAACGAATACTCGTGAGGAGCATGTCAAAGCGGTAGTTGAGGACTTTCATATTACACCTGCGGCCACACCAGACCATGTAATCGGTGAAGGTGGCCCTCTCGTGATGGATCGCCAAGAGACCAAGACGGTGCAGTACAGCGACGTAGATGCAGTAAATCGCGCTATCAATGCGGTGGCTATGTCCAATGTATCCAATGCGATGTATGGGGCCAAAGGTAAACCGTGGATGCGACGCACTACGCTGAGCTTCCAGTTCCAAGAGGGGTGGAAGCCATTGTACTCTGTGGAGACGGTTCAGCCCCTAGGCCATTACGATGATAAGTCGCGCGACGTATGGTTTACGCAGCAGCGTATTTCTCGGGCCTCTGATATTGGGACAACCCTCAACGTAGGTGTGGGGTATCGACGTATCTCGAAGGATGATCGTCGCCTTTATGGTGCGCATCTCTTCTATGACCATCGCTTCTTGCGTCATCACGATCGCCTCAGCGGGGGCCTAGAATATATGTCTGGTGAAAGCGAATTCCGCTTCAACTGGTACGGTTCTGCTTCTGATGAGCGCGTCCTTGATGCGAACCTTCATACCTTGGAGCGTGTAGCCAATGGTTATACCCTCGAATATGGCAAGACTTTCAAAAATGCTCGTTGGGCGAGAGTCTATGTAGAAGGGTACCATTGGAATCAAGAACGTCAGGCTGATAAGAATGGTTTGCGCGTTGGTTCCGAGTTGCAGCTCACACCGCGTGTGTCTATCGATATGGGCTATAACAAGCCTGAGCATAACTCAGGTGGTGCGTATGGTAAGATTACATTCCGTTTAGCGGGATCTCCTGTAGCTTGGTATGGTGGTAAGCACAGCGTAGAGGGCGCTATGAGTGTTCGTTCCAAAATGCTAAGTCTTGTAAGACGTCATAATACAATCTGGGTTGAGTAATAATTTTTATAATACAACTCATAAAGTGAATAGAACTGTGATTCATTCGGCTCATTATTTTTTAATGAAAATTTAATGAAAAAATATCTATTATCTGAGCTTAATAAATGATATACTAATGATAAGGAAGAGTTAGGATTAAGTTTAACTGTTCTTTATAGATAATGGCTCTTATGTAAGGCCATTATCTTAATGTGGAAACATTACTTTTTTAGTGCCGTGTGATCGCCCGTTCATTATTAGTTACTCTCTGTTACTTCAATAACTATTGCGGTGTATTTACTTAAAAATCTCTCTCTCAACAACAAACTGAATCATGCGGCAATCGTAAGAGGTTCGCCTTACTCTTACGAAAGTGGGTAGTTAATCTGTATGGATTAACTACCCACTTTTCGGTTTATTTACTTCTTATCTACTTTTATATAGCCTTATATATTCTTATATATAACATTATTATATATAAGGACATAAGATCTATAGAGCATATAACCACATAGACTATGATAGGTTTTATAGGCCATTTACACGCACAAATAATATTAAAACAGCTTTTGCTTTTATAATATTTAATAGATATATAAAAAACTGTTTACAAAATGGATATTCATGCTACAATGTTCATATAAAACTCATGAAAATAATGTGAATTATTTATATATTATTTGTAAGAGAGATAGTAATTAAAGTACATGGAGGATACTCATTATGAACAAACGGAGACGTTTATTAACTATGTTAATTAACGGTGTGTTGTTATCCAGTTTGTGGGTTGTTGCAAGTGCGGCAGACACTACGACTGGCGGTGGTAGTGGCGTAGCATACGGCACTGGCAGCAGTGCACCTAAAGCGGAAAACGTGGCTGTCGGTAAAGGCGCCGCTATTCAATATTCTAATGGTGCTAGTGCTGCTACAGGCGACATTGCTGTAGGTAGCGGCGCTGTAATCAATAACTATGCTAGCCAAGGTGGTAGTGTAGCTATCGGTAAAAACGCAAAAATTGAAAATATGGCAGGCGGCGTA
>OGXP01002477.1_pt1 | contig 11907 bp, 7 predicted proteins | sample 1576351 | NCBI WGS metagenome assembly OGXP01 (sample SAMEA3541517, study PRJEB24748) | human gut metagenome | biome: human gut; feature: human-associated habitat; material: faeces | place: China | collected 2012
AATGCGGTCAAGCTGCAAAAAATGCAGTCTGACCTTCAGATTATGTACGGACGATACAACGATGAGACCGCACGGCTCGATTACCTGCAAAAGCAGGGCACCTGTCCGACCTGTCTGCGCCGCATGGACGCAAACGGTATGTCCGAGGTGCAGACCGCCTACGCCAAACGCCTGCAAAAAATCCGCACAGACGGCACCGCATTACGCCAGCAGAGCGAAGTACTTTCCAAACAGGAACAAGCACAGCGCCAGCAATTTGATGCATGGCGTTCCGGTGAAATCGCTCGTCTGGAGCAGGAATTGCAGAAACTTTCTTCTGTAACAACTGCCGAACAGCAGCGTGCGCTTATCAAGGCGCGAATCAAAGAATTAACTGCTGTTCGAGTGTTTGGCGGTTTGACTGATACGGAACGGAAACAGTACGAGAAACTGGCGACCGAGAAAACACGGTTGGAAAGCGAGATTGACACCATCGGCAAGCTGCTTTCCAGTCTGCCGCAGGGACAAAAACAAGCATTGGATAACCTCGATGTGCAAATCCGTATGCTGAACGACAAGCTGACAGCAGCAAAAGCCTATCAGGCCGAACGTGCACAGCTTTTGTTTGCACCGGTTCAACTGCACAAAGCCGCCCTTAAGCTGGTTGAGCCCATCAAAGAGAGCGGCGAAGTGCGCGATGTATTCAAACTGACCTATGACGGGCGCGACTATGTACAGCTTTCGTTATCCGAGCGTGTACGCTGTGGCTTGGAGGTTGTAGAACTGCTGACCAAACTCAGCAGCAGGAGTTATCCCTTGTTTGTAGACAACTCCGAATCGCTTTGCGACCTCGGTGCTGTGCAGCTTGCCGGACAGCTTATTCTGACCCGTGTTGTCAGCGGCCAGACCTTACAGGTGCAGGCTGTTGATACCGTACAGCGTAAGGCAGGGTGAGCATATGGGATTTATCACATTTCCAATCCTGCAAACAGCACGAAAAAGCGGACTTGCGGTCAATGATTCCGGCTCACAGCTGCACATCAACTGCCCGTTCTGCGGTGACACCAAGCGGAGGCTGTATCTGTATTCCAATACAGAGCAGTATCACTGTTTTCATTGTGGTGCCCATGGCAACGCGGTCAGCCTCTATGCACGCCGTACAGGCTTATCCTATGCGAGCGCCTATCACGAACTGGTGGCCGATGAAATGCTGCACTTCCCGCTTCCGGCGGTACAGAAGCCGCCCGAGCGTGAACCGGCAGGCATCGAACAGCGTGACGCTGTATACCGTGCCCTGCTGGACTTGCTTCCGCTGTCCGCAGAGCACCATCAAAACCTGTCCGGCCGAGGGCTGTCTGATCAAGCGATTGTGGCAAACAGCTATCGTTCACTGCAAGACGGAAAGGAACTGCGCGACAAAATTGCCGCGCAGCTCTCCTCTCGCTATGATCTCAACGGTGTACCGGGGTTCTATTTTCGTGATAATGCATGGCGGCTTTGCTCATACAGCGGACTGCTGATACCCATTCGTGCTATGACCGGCCAGATCCAAGGTATTCAAATCCGCCGCGAAAACACCAAACGCATGAAATATGTCTGGCTTTCCAGTGCCGGCAAGCCTTATGGCACTGCCGCACGAAGCTGGATCCATGTGACCGGAAACTGTGCGCAAAACACCGCAGTTATCACCGAGGGACCGCTGAAAGGCGATGTTGCCAGCGCGTTATCTGGTAACGCACTGTTCATCTGTGTTCCCGGTGTTGCTGCGATAAAATATCTGCCAGACACGTTAAAAAGTCTGCATCTGACCTCTGTTCAGGAAGCGTTCGATATGGACAAGCTGCGCAATCCGCAAGTCGTAGCTGCACGAAAGCGTCTACGACAAGTGGTTACCGATTGCGGCCTGCCCTGCAAAACACTTATCTGGAGTGAAAACTACAACGGCATAGACGATTATCTTGCCGCAAAACGAATCAGCTAAAGGAGAGATTTCTTATGACAAATCCTAACCAATTCATGGTCGTTCAGGGCAATAACCTTGATGAAACTCAACTGCTCGGTAAGTTCGTCTATTATTCTTTGGGCGATGTGCTGGTAGACAAGGCCGAGTTTGAGAACATCTGTAACGTTATGGACTTCCCGTATTCCGGCCGCCGTATTTCGGTAGTTGACGCTTTTCGGAGTGCAACCGGTCGTGTGATGCGCCGAGTTGAGGCAAATAGCAGAGGTTCGCAGGAGATTTTTCGGATTTATTGCCGCGATAACATGCACAATGGACAAATTTATTCGCGTGAGTTAGTACGTGAAACCGTCGGTTTAAGCACGAATCGCTACGAAAAGTTGGCAAATGTATGCTATGACCGCAGCAAGGATCAGATGTACTGCAATATCGAGCAGAACGATCCGACGGTCGATGTTGCTCAGCTCTGCGATGAAATGGAGCAGCGCTTTCAGGTCTACCGCAACTGTCTTGGACACAGTCAAATCGACACGATTGTGACGCATTACCTTGCATCTCTGGATGCCTTGCCAATCTCGATATACGGCAAGCTGTACTTCGTCCCGCGCGACCATATGCACAAGGTTGACCTCTTTGAAGATTTTCTGGAAGCACTGAATCGCGCCAATCGCAACGATAAGCCGCTTATCGTCAACAGCTTCTTCGTAGCCGATGACGATAAACAGCGTGAAAAGATGACCGCGGAGTTTTATACTCTTGTCCGCAAAGAGGCACAGGAATATCAGGAACGCGCCGCTTATCTAATCAACAATGCCAGCCAGAGTCCTGCTATTCTGGAACGCTGGATCAACCGAATCCGTGAACTCGAGGAAAAGAAGCAGCGCTTCGAAGCCCTGTTCCGCAAGCAACTCGATGAAACCGACAACGAATTTGATACACTTCGCCTGTATTCGCAGGAATTGCAGATGCGGGCAATGGGATTGAGAGCCAATAAGGCCGCCTAATACCTTATAAACAGAAAACGCTCAGCAAAAGCTCGGTGGTCGTAAAACAGTAATATGTGAATTTCTTGGAACAGGCATGATTTCGGTCATGCCTGTTCCGCTTTTATCAGTTCATCCACAGGAATATAGCCAACAAGGTCATATTCGATATGTACCCTCTGTTTGCGCTTACCGCTGGACTTGTCCGGTGCCTCCACATAAACCGCCTTTACAAGCTCTCTGAGCGCATATGGTGTAAGTTCTGTGAGGTCGGTGTATCTGCGTGCCCGCTGAATAAACTGTTCAAGGTCTTCTATCTGTCGTTCCTGTACTGCAATCTCTTTTTGCAGATTTACGATTTCAACTTTGAGCTGCGCCTGCTCATCCTCGTAGGTCTTGCTCATCATGGCAAAGCGATCATCGTTCAGCTTGCCCTTGGCGTTGTCCTCGTAGATTTTGATAAACAGGCGGTCAAGTTCCCCTATACGCTTTTCTGCCTGTGCCAGACGCTTCTTATATATCCTTATCCAGCATAGAATAATAACCCAACAGCATACTCGTCTAACTCTTTCAAAAAAGTATTGACTGCCTATTGAAGATCAATCAAGTTGGTATCAGTTACCTTTCTAACATCAAAGTTAAGACTGCTTAAAACACATTCAATGTCATTAGCATCATTTCTTGGATTATTTAATTTGTTTACATAAATGTAATCAGAATTTCCAATCACTAAGGCAATTCTATCGTTCATGTTATATCCCCTTGCACTTTGCTTTACAATCTTAGCATATCCCGCCGTCTGTGCTGTCTGTTAGACAACGCAGCGGTTAACCTATTTTTCTAAAAATTTGAAACCTGCAAGTTACTTGCAAAGGTCAAAACAAACTTTGCAAGCAGTGCACGTGTGTATACACATCGTGCGTTTTGCAAATTTCAGCGAAGCTGATTTTTGCAAAAGCTTGTTGGGAAGCATCCCAAACCATTTGACAATTTTTTCAAAATCAGCTACACTCCTGCGGAGCTGACATCACTTCAGATGGGAAAGAGAAAGCAGGATTTTTTTAATGCCTTCGTAAATTTCTTCCTGATTCTTTTTGATTTCTTCAATGTCAGCTTCGTAGATGTTACCCGTTGTGTTGAGCTGTTTGGCAATCTGGTTTTCGCTGTTGGATATCCGTTTCATTTTGGAAGTCAACTCACGGAGTTCGGGCATATCCAAATTCACAACATACCCGTCGATTGCCATTTTGCGGAGATAAGCACTCATGTTGTCCGTTCCCATCTGTGCCATTTTCTGTTTTATCAGGTCAAGTTCTTTTTCGTCTACAAAAAACTTGACCTGTATCGGGCGCTGACGGATTGCTGGTTTTCGTTTTTCTGCCATTGTGAATACCTCTAAAGCACTTCTTTTTTGCTGGTAGGTTATCTCAGCTCCCATATCATTTCGCTTAACCGATAGAACATTTCTTGTCGTTCTTCAATGGCTTGCTTATTCCAATCAGGCCAAGACGACAGCAGTGAGTTTGTTCTGTTGATAGCAGTATCCTGTCCTAAATTCACCAGTTCCGAGATAGAAGAAGTGATGTAGAATTTAGACTGTTTATAGTAAGTTGCCTTGTTTGCATAAACATCATTCTGGATTGATCTGTTGATGGTGTTTTCAAGCAAGGTAAGATTTCCAAGCCGGTTAATATATACAGAAAATTCTTCTTCATTCATGCCGTACAGTCCTTTATCTGTACAAGCCTGCGGCATAATGTGTTCAATCTCAACTGCTGTTTCCGTATAGGTAGTTAAATCCTCCACCGTAGTTTTCCCTAATTTCAATGCATCTACATACGCAGTAATTTTACCGAGAATAAACTTGATTCGATATTGCTGCATACTGTTCAACCCCAAGCGAAGGAAGTTGGATTTATTATCGAGTTTCCAGTCATTCACGGTGGGAATAATAGTGTTCTTTACAAAACAATCTAAGTCCTCTGCTGTAACGATATTGCGAACATCTCTGCACCACAATGCAAAAGTTCGCTCTGTGATATTGGTCGCTATTTTATCAATTACCGTGTAATAAACCACAGATTCAAGGATGCTTTTGAATTTGGCAAATGCCTCCGAGTTCATGTTGGAAGCCGCAAGAAGAAGCATCAAGTGCAGCTTATAGGATTTACCTGCCAGCAAAGGAATGTTCTTCAAATGTACATTTCCCTCTAATGCATCATCGGGCATCCTGCACTTAACATATAACTCAACATTCTGTGCCATTTTTTGAACAAACTGAAATGGAGCTTCTTCATAATGGCACTGTGCGTTGTTATTACTGAGCCAGGTATAGATCTGATCTTCACGGAGAATCCCATCTTTTTCGCTGGAGGTATCATAATTGGCCATGATAAAATAGCGAAGAAAACGGAGCGGCTTCTCATCAATTTTTTCCAGCGAACGGGTAATAGACTTCCAGTTCATATTTAGTTCTTTGAATTTGCTTCTGTCAACCTGACGGAAAACCATATTCTTAAGCAAATCCATCGGGTCAAGCCCTTTGCCTCGCTGATTGATTGTTTCAAAAATTTTCAGTGCATCAGAAATGTCATAAGTTTCAATACGAATAAAGCTTGTTTTGTTTAGCAGAAATACAACAAATTTTTTCAAATCAGCGATTTGGAGGAATTGTTCCTGCAAAAAGTCCTGAATCGTCTTGAATGCGTCGAACAGTCTTTCTCCCGATTGAGTGATATAGTTCGGTCTTTCCTGTCCTTTTTCAATCAGCTCTAAACAATTTCCGGCATCTTCATACTGAAGCTGAAGATGATACAAGTTAATAACATCACCCTCACTATTCATGGTTGGGCTATAAATTAAATTTTCAATAACACTGGTTTGTTCACCATGATCCATGTAGATTTTTTTGATTGCACACAACAGAATAAAAAATGTGGTAAGGCGCTGCTGTCCGTCAATCAACTCAAACTGGCTGCCAGAGTCATAAGTTACAATAGTACCAAGGAAATAGGCCTTTTGACTATCGGTATTGTAAGCATCAAGTAAGTCTGCCAATAGCTGCTCTACCTGTTCGTCTTTCCAAACATACTCTCGTTGATAGTCGGGAACAATGTAGTGATTCTTAAATGCGGAGTTGATCGAGTGATCATTATATTTAATATGCGTATCGGCCATCGGTTTCATCCTTTCCGGTAAATCTGTGTGTGTACACACACCATTATACAAGAAGGCACCATATTTTTCAAGATTAGTTTCCAAATTCACTGGATTAAAGCATAACTTTTCATGAGCACATTCTTGCCAAAACAAGAGCTGCCCCGCTGAATGGCAGGGCAGCTCTTGTTCGTCACCAAAAATCAATCAAGGTTTTGGTATTCTGTAACTGTCTTGAGGTAGACAGCAGGGTCATTATAGATCAGATAGTCGAGTTCCGACTGTTGATACATATTATTCACTACCTCGTTTTCCACAGCGATAGTGTCGATAGAAACCATGCTGCCGTCTGAAAAGCAAAGCTCTACACAAGCAGTATCAAGGTTAAATTCACAAGATAACAGGTGTTTCATGGTAAATACCTCCGTAATTCTAATATTTTGTTGCAAAAAAGAACGATGCCGGTCATGCGACTCGACATCGTTCTTTTCGTTGTTGTTTCCAACCCTGTCAGACAGATGCCGTAAAATAGTAATTTTTTAGAATTACTGTCTTACGAGCACCCATCTAAAGCTGGGCGTTTTCTGTGTTATTTAAGATGAAATTCCAGACGCTTTTCAGGTTTCGTGATTTTTCGAATCGTTCCAAGCGGATCAACTTCACATTTATATAGTTTGGACAAGCTGAAAAATGGAATAGATGTACGCATATACTGCTTATCCAACGTGGTGATTTCAAATGTGCCGCTTTTACTTCGAACCTTACCTCTGAGAAAATATCCATGGTCTACTTCAATAGAATCGGAAGAAGTTGTGCTTTTCAAAGTAATTGCTTCCGGCAGTTCAATATAAATTACGTCATTTTGATAGAGAGAAAAGATAAAATCATGTTCATTCATCAGCAACATGCGGTCCGGATTTTTGGTTGCCGCTCGTAATGGCAGAGCATCTTGCAACGTATCCTTAACATAGATAGGCACGAAGTAATAGGCCTGATCAGCTGTACGGAATACATCAATGCGAATCATGTCGCCATTAATGCCGATACCACCGCGAACGCGTACGAAGCTGCGCGGACGCTGTATAATAGGAACCGATTTAACCAAAGGACCACGCAGACCATTGGATTTAGGCTTATAAAAAGGTTCTGCAAAAGCCTCCGATGCATTTCCGCCAAATGCAATAAGACGCTTGCGCAGTGCAGTATACAGTAGACGATCACGTTCCGGCTGAAAATAGTCAGCAATTTCCCTATCATTATTCAGCTTTAATTTGGTAAGTGGAACTTTGGCCACGATTTGATCACCGCGACTGCGTAATATGGTATCACGATGAGCGGCACCGCGAACTCGATGCTGTGACATATGAGAAAAACACTGCGTGTTGGATGCACAAAGTGAAGCAAATTCTGTCTGCAAGGAATTCCACGGTCGAAATAGAGTGTTTTCATAATTTTCCATAAAGAAGTTGGACAGTTGCTCACATGTATGTGTGTCAATGATTGCCGTAAGGATAGCATTTGCAGCAGGTTCCATTTCAATAGGTACATTATCAAATACGCGTTCCGTGCGCAGACCGGTTATTCGTGTCTTTAACGCCGATACAGTCACATCTGTATTACTGGATGCAGATAGTGTACGATGCAGGAAAACAGCAAAAGAACTAAGGAGCGACGAAGAATTATACAATGAACGCTGTTTCTGATCAATGCTATCCTGTTCACTCCAATTGGTTGTCAAAAGACTTGTTCGAGTTTTGCGATGGTTACTTTTACAAGCGCGTTGACGAAAATCTTCATTCATGCCAAACAATGCTCCAGGCAGCGCAGTGCGCTTGTCGGAAGCAGAACGAAGAACTAATACAAGGTTCTGTGGACTATGATCATAGCTATCAGCATAAGGAATGATATGATCTACAGAAGTTTCTGACGGCGATAAAGCCTGGTTTAATGTCAGTGGAGTACCTGTATAGATGCACTGGTGATCTTGCCTATGCCATAATAGAATACGATTTCTTTCATCATTTGTTAGATTGCGCTGAAGAGTTTTGCTTGCGTAAACCAGAAATGGCTGAATACTTTTTTCGTAGGCAGCCATTGTTTTTTGATATTTTTTACGAATAGCCCTAGGCGCACCCATAGAATATGATGTACTGAACTGGATGGTGGTAGGCATTCCATATTCACGAATCAGTGCTTTGATCAAAACAATAGACTGAGACAGAACACGCGCCGTAATAGGACGAGCAATGTGATGAAATTTTTTGAAATTCAGTGGTCCATTATATGCAAAGGGATTATTAGGATAGGCTTTATCCCGTGCTTCATCGGTAGACATGCCCTTCTCCAGAAATGGCAGCATCTGTCCGATAGCTTTGCGAGAATAGAAATCGCGTTTAATAAGGTGTGCATTAATCAGGGCTTCGCACAGCTCTTTGGAAAACCCATAGGCTTTTAACTGCTTTTTCCATTGGTCATTCGGTGTAGAAACGAACATGATGAGAAGTTTTTCCCAATGTTTGTGCAGGATGCCTTGTTCATCCGGAAACTGTTTGGAAAGTGCCGTGCGGAGTTGGCGACCATGAGGTGTAACGAAATCTTTGACTGCAGACGCAGAATACGCATGGCCATTAAGATGCAGTGTCAGAGGAGCATCGGAATCCAAATGCAGTACTTTGCGCGTAGCCGCAAGGACACCCGATGGGTTCTTGGTACAGGCGGCACGAATCTTTTGCTTTTGCTCATCTGTTTTTTCAATAATCTGTGTGCTATGAGCAATAGAGTACGGCGCATTGACTATACATAAAAAGTGAAAGCGTTCTGCAAGCGGAGTGGCTGTCGGACAGCATTCATGCTGTGGCTCGAGAGGACAGTAAATGCCGCTGACCCGGCGTTTATGATGTGCATACGGACTATTAGGACCCGGACCATTCGTGATATGGCGCTGGCGGCAAAGAATCTCGGTATATTTCTGTTCAAAGGCTTCAGTGGCGAACGGATTGCCTAAACTGAGCTGTGTATAAAAGAGAAGTACGACTTCATCACGAATCATATCCCGAGTAACGCAAGTAATATACGGTTGTCCGGTTTTGAATGGAGCAAATACGCCGTTCGGACGAAATCGAGCATCACAATAGAAGAGTTCACCGACAGTACGATATTTGTACTTCTCCATCTGCTGCTGATTTTCACGAATCGCTTTACGCATTTTAGCGTCATCGCAAAGAACCATAGAAGACTCGAGTTCTCCTTCATACTGAAAACCTCGATGATGCGCAATATGGTACAATACGTGAACCCACTCTTCAGGTGTCAGCTGGCGATCCAGACCTTCTGTACGTAACTGCCACAAATAATCCACAGACTTGTGGACAAGTTTTTCGACGGGCGGCAGACCAACTTGTTCAAAAAGTTCACGCAGTTTTGAGAAACGATAACGGATACGCGCATAGCGGCGGCGAGTCAGTCGATACCAGGTGCAGCGCCATTGAACGGATTTTCGGCAACAGCGAAGAAACGAACACCCATACGTTCGAGATGGCAGGCTTCACCTTGCTCATTCTCGCTGATTACCGCCCAACCGATTTTGTCATTATCCAGATGCAAACCAATTCTATACTTCATAGTAAATCTCCTGTAATACAAAGATATCCCGACACAAGGCCGGGATAGAGCTTTGTGATGCCAAACCTGGGTGTGGCAACGCTGCTTTCTATTGTTGCGTTAGAAAACATCTTTAGTATAATCGTAAAAAGAAAGATTTGCAATAGAAAAATTTTCAACTGTAACTGCAAGGACATATTGCAAGTGAATACCCATAAAAAGAATCTGCGCTATTGCTATTATCGTGCATTGATGTTATACTATTTTTGCTAAAATTTTTTAAGACTGTGGCTCCCCTGCTTTTAAGTTGCGTTAGAGAGATGGGAGTGCTCAGATCTCCTTACCCACGAAGGACCTGTACGTTTTGATACAGGTCCTTTATCATACCATGGAATATCTAATACTCTGGTGTTTTACTTTTATATATACTGTTGGCGAACACTAAATTTGTCAAAAAATTTTTTTATTCTCGTATTTGCTTATACTTTATTTACTTTTTATGTTTCATTTTGGAACATTTTTCTTGTACCTATTTTCCTATATAAAGTTATAAATACACTATATTTTTAATTTTTTATTATCCTTTTCTTTCATATTAGTTTTTTCATATGCAATCTCAAAAAGATTCTCGCACTGGTGCTGGCGTTCGCTTGCGCGTTCACCATGTTCGCCGGTGCAGCGTTCACGGATCAGGCCGACATTAAGGTTGACGCTGATGTAGTGGACACTCTGGTATCGCTGGGCGTAATCGAAGGTTTCGAAGACGGCTCCTTCCAGCCGAACGGTACTGTAACCCGTGCTCAGATGGCAAAGATGATTTACGTTCTGCGCACCGGTAACTCTGACGCTTCTGCGTACAACGACGACAAGACTTCCTTCACCGATATCGGCTCTCACTGGGCACGCGGCTACATCAAGTACTGCCAGTCCCTGGGCATTATCGCTGGTAAGTCCAACACCATCTTTGCTCCGAATGCGTCTGTAACCGCTCAGGAAGCTGCCAAGATGCTGCTCGTAACCCTGGGTTACGATCCGGCTAAGGCTGGTCTGACCGGTGCTGGCTGGGCTGCAAAGACCAACGCACTGGCTGACGAGAACGGTCTGCTGGAGGACGTTAACACTTCCTTCACCACCGCTTGCCCGCGTCAGTATGCTGCACAGCTCATCTACAACGCAATCGACACCCCGACCGTTGTATGGCGTGACGACGCTTACACCAACGTAACTCTGCTCGGCGACGACAACAAGACTGTTGGCGAGAAGTATATGGGTCTGAACACTGCTGAAGGCGTTATCGAGTCCGTATCCAAGGAAGACGGCAAGACCACCTACAACATGACTCTGACCAATGTTTCCAAGAAGAACGGCACTGAGTTTGTTGCTTCCAAGAACAGCAATGACAAGTTCTACGCTGACGTAAACTTCACCAAGGTTGCTAAGGACTACACCTCTCTGAAGAACGTGAAGGTTAAGGTTCTGTACAAGGGCACCGACAAGGTTTACGGTGTATTTGCACTGTCTGAGGACAACACCACCCTGTCCGGCGTTCTGGGTAACTTCAAGCAGGATGGCTCCAAGCTGAAGTACAACGATGTTAAGTATTCTGTTGCAGCTGCAGATAAGTCCATGGTCAAGATTGACAATGGTTCTACCAACAAGCTGACTACGAATCAGACCATCGATCAGTGGGTTAAGGCTGAGAAGAACGGTATGGCTAAGGCTTTCGACACCAAGGCTATCTCCAACGACGGCACTTCCAAGATCAACCTGCTGGACGTTCAGTCTTTCGCAGTTGCTCAGGTAACCTACGTTGGCAAGGATTACATCAACGTATCCAAGAAGGCTGACGATACTCTGGCTACCTACACCATCTCCAAGCTGGAAGATGATGAGGCTGTTTACCCGTCCGACCTGAAGAAGGACGACTACGTTGCAGTTACCGCTAAGGCTAACGTACCGGAAGAGAAGTACGGCGTTACCAAGCTGGAGACCGTAACCGGCAAGATCACCTCTACCAAGAACTCCGGCGATGATGACTACAAGGTTCAGATCGACGGCAAGTGGTACGAGATGGCTATGGCTAAGACTGGCTCCAACTCCTACTACGGCAACAAGGAAATCAAGCTGAACGACACCGCTGCAGTTGTTGTTAAGGACGGCTACATCGTTTACGTTGACGACAACAAGGCTTCTACCTCTGATATCGCTCTGGTTATCGAGGTTGCTCAT
>OGXP01002498.1_pt1 | contig 11819 bp, 10 predicted proteins | sample 1576351 | NCBI WGS metagenome assembly OGXP01 (sample SAMEA3541517, study PRJEB24748) | human gut metagenome | biome: human gut; feature: human-associated habitat; material: faeces | place: China | collected 2012
GTGACTTTGACGTCCCAGGCTTCGGCCTTTTCGGTACGGCTGACTTCAACGTCCACCTTGTCGCCGTTGGGGAGGGTTTCCTGCTTCAGCAGGTTTTCTTCCCAGTCGTTGGCATTGGTGGGAGAGAGGTACAGCGTATAAATATCATACTGAGCACCGTTGAAAATGTTGATCTTCTTGTCCATGGCAAGAGCATGCCCGGCCATGCCGAGCGAAGCGACGAGCGCAAGAGCGACGATGAGACGTTTCATGGCGTTTCTCCTCTTCCTCCGGGCAGGTTGTACCGACCGCTTCCTGAAAAGGCCCGCAGTCCCGGACTCTGCTGCGGCCCTCGGACACAGGAACGTAATCTATACGTTCAGGGTACGATGAGGAGAAAATGATGCCATGATAATCAATAGGTTGCCGGAATGATTCTACTCCACGCCTACTTTGGGGCAAAACGAAGCCATCTCGCATTCGTCGCACAGGGGCTTTCGCGCATCACAGACATGGCGGCCGAACCAGACCATCCGGTGGTTGACCTTGCCCCATTCGGATTGCGGGAACAGTTTGACCAGATCCTTTTCGATGTCCACGGGATCGGTATGCTTGGTGAGCCCGAGGCGCCCGGAGATGCGCTTGACGTGCGTGTCCACGGCAAGGCCCTCGTTGATGCCGAATCCGCCCCACAGGACCACGTTGGCCGTCTTGCGAGCCACGCCGGGCAGTTTGATGAGGTCCTTCATGGTGTTGGGCGTTTCGCCGTTGAATTCCTTCACGACGAGCTGCGCGGCGGCGATGAGGTGTTTCGCCTTGCTGTGATAGAACCCGACGGAGTGGATGACTTCCTCGAGTTCGGGGATGGTGGCTTGGGCGAGGGCCGCCGGATCGGGCCAGCGGCGGAACAGTTCGGGCGTGACCTGGTTCACGCGCTTGTCCGTGCATTGGGCGGCGAGCACCGTGGCGACGAGCAGTTCCCACGGGCTTTCGGCCATGAGATGGGTTTCGAGATCGGGATAGCGTTCGGCGAGCAGCTCAAGGACTTTTGCAGCCCGTTGTTTGTCTGTCATGGTCGTTTCCTTCATTCGGGGTGGCGCGCCGTGGAGCGCGGCAACGCGTCCCGGACGGATATTCCGCCCGGAACGCCGGAAACAAACCATAAGATCGGGAGGCCGAAAAGCCAAGCGGTGGGGCCGATGCCGGAGCCGGTGAGTGAAGAGACCTCCCGCCCATGCGGAAGCGCTGTTCACTCACCGGATGCTTACATAAGCGTTTCGATTTCGTCGAATTCGGGAGAGACGAAAATGACCGGCTCAGGGCCCTGTTCCACAGGGGCCTGCATGGTGGGCTTTTCGGTTTCATAAAGGGGTTCGCACACTTCAACGACGGTTTCCAGTTCGTCGAATTCGGGCGAAGTGTAGGTAACGGTATCCAGCCTGCACCGCGTGCCGCCCTTGACCATGACATCGGAAACAGTGCTTCCATAGGCAGACATGGCTCTCCTCCAGAGAAAAGGGTTATAAAACAGTTACCTCTATATTTTTGATAGTCCCCCGCACCGGGGGCGTCAACCTGTTCTGTTCAACCAAACAACAAAAAAAGCCCTTTTTCTCAAAAAGGCCCGTGGTTGGGGCTGGGCGGCTCGATTGCCAGAACGGTACGAAACGGCTATCGTTTCGACCCAACGCACTGTGAAGGGAGGGAATATGGCGCTTCTCGTCTACATGACGGCGGCTTCGGCGGACGAGGCGGAAAGCATCGCCGGGGATCTGGTGGAAAACCGCCTTGCGGCCTGCGTGAACATCATGGCCCCGATCCGCTCGGTATACTCGTGGAAGGGAGAGCTTTGCCGTTCCGAAGAGATCCCCTTCATCGCCAAGACGGACGACGATCGTTTTGAAGCGCTGGCCGCCCGGGTGCGTGCCTTGCACAGTTATGAAACCCCCTGCATCGTAGCCCTGCCCGTGGCCCGGGGGATGCGGATTTTCTCGCTTGGATCACCGAATCAACACATCCGGAGGAATGATGTCCATTTATGTCGCCGGTTCGCTGGCTTTCGACCGTATCATGTCCTTTAACGGCGCATTCGCCGACCACATCCTAGCCGACAAGCTGCATATTTTGAATGTAAGCTTCCTCATCGACGGGCTGGTGGAAAAGCGCGGCGGCTGCGCGGGGAACATCGCCTATACGCTGGCGCTGATGGGCGAAAAGCCGCTTATCCTCGCCACGGCGGGCAAGAATTTTTCCGAATACGGCACGTTCCTCGAATCGAAGGGGATTTCGCTCGAAGGCGTCCGCGTCATGAAGGACGAATTCACCGCGAGCTGCACGCTGATCACCGACAAGAACAACAACCAGATCAATGGATTCCACCCCGCCGCGATGGGGTTCCCGTGCGAGTACGCGTTCCCGCATCCCGACGCTTCCGCCGACTGGGGCATCGTATCCCCCGGCAACCTCGACGACATGAAGGCGCTTCCCCGCTTGTTCCGCGAAAAGGGCATCCGGTACATCTACGATCCCGGCCAGCAGATCCCGGCGCTTTCCGGGGACGATCTGCTCGACGCCATCACGGGTTCGGCCCTGCTCGTGACCAACGACTATGAGCTGGAGATGATCAGCAAGGCCACGCAGCGCACCCGCGCCGAACTGCGCGCCCTGACCGGCGGCGTGATCACCACGCTCGGCGAGCAGGGCTCGGTCATCGACAACGGCGAGCGGGGGAGCGTGGGCATCGCCGCGCCCAAAACCGTGGCCGACCCCACCGGCGCGGGCGATTCGTTCCGCTCCGGCCTGCTCAAGGGCCTCCTGCACGGCCTTGACGTGCCCGCTTCCGCCCGGCTCGGCGCGACGTGCGCCAGCTACTGCATCGAGCATCAGGGCACGCAGGAGCATGTGTTTACCTATGAGGATTTCGCCGCCCGCCATCGCGCCGCGTTCCACGAGGAACCGGGCGTGAAGTGGTAAGGCAGCAGAGGGAAGAGCCTTTCCGAACGGCGGAGAGGCTTGCTCCCGTGTGTCCCGCGACGCCTTCCCCTGACGCTTTTGGGGCGTGAGTGGCAATACCGCACCGGCGGGGCCCTATGCGGCGTTTGGAAACAGGCGGCCTGCCTGACGGCGAAGCGGCGTGATCCGCTTCGGCATTTCTGAGTGGAGACAGCAGATGTTCAAAATCATCATTCCCATTTTGGTCATCGCGTTGGCGGCCTTTGTCGGCATGAACGCCAAAAGCGGGCTTATCCGGGGCGTGGCCGACGGTATGCTGGTATCGCCCGCCCGTCCCGCCGTGGCCGTGAAGCCCGCCGCCGATTTTGCCTCCGTCGACGCCCGGCGCGTGGATCTTTCGCCTTCGGTGCAGAACAGTATGCTCCAGGCGACATCGGTACAGGCCGTGTATGCCCTGTACAACCATGAGGGCCCGCAGGCTGCTCCGGCGCATTTTGTAGCGCTTCTGGCGGTTTCCCAGAACGACGAGACGTGGCCCGTGGAACCGGAGCTCGGTTTCCCCGCGATCAGGCACAAGAAGCAGGATATCGACGGTTTTTCCGGATTCGCGGACACCTATGTTTTGGACGCGAAGGATGACCCGTGGGCTTCCGACGAACCGGCACTGTGGGAGAACGGCAGCCTTGTTCGCCGCTTTACCTTTATACTCTGGTTCTACAAGGCCAAGCTCATCGTCGAGTACCGCGAGCCCCTCCCCGCGCCCTCCGATATGCCGCTTGAGGACAATATCCCCCTGCTGACGGCCTTTGAGGCCCGGGCGCTGGAATCCTTCCGCCTGCTGAACGGCGATCCCAAAAACGGCGGCGTGGAGCTCCCACGGCCCAAGGAAAAGCTCCCTTATCCGCCCGCGGGCATCAACCGGCAGGCGCTCACCGATTTTATCGGCACGCTCTGGGATATGAAGAAATAGGAGGCCGCCTCATGCCTTACGTCAATATCAGGGTGACGAGGGAAAACGGCACGCCGACCGCCGAGCAGAAAGCGGAACTCATCAAGGGGGCGACGGAACTGCTCGTGCGCGTCTTGGGGAAAAATCCGGCCACCACGGTCGTCGTCATCGACGAGGTGGATACGGACAACTGGGGCGTGGGCGGCGAAACGGTTACCCGGAGGCGTCGGCAAGGGAAGTAGTCTCCCGCCTCCCACAGGGGGCTGGATCTGGATGATTCCTGACAAGTAACCCAAGCATAGTGGGCGACGGGCAGGGCGCAGAAAAGCGGTAGCGCTCGATCTGGAAGATCTGGAATGACCGAGATACAAAAAAAGACTATTATTGGATGCGTATGTGCTGTGTCATGCGAAATCCTTTTTGGCCTTAGTTATTTATTTACAAAGAAAATAACATCAGACGTCGATGCCGTAACATTATTGGGGTGGCGCTTTTTATTGGCGTTCATCATGATGAATATTTTGTTGATTACAGGATATATAAATATAAACATAAAGAAAAAACACTTCTCATCTTTGCTAAAGATAGCCGCTCTTCAACCGATAGCCTATTTTACATGCGAGACGTTTGGGATACAGATGACGACGGCTTCAGAGAGTGGATCTATAATTGCTTGTATTCCAATAGCTTCGCTCGTCGCATCAATTCTTTTTTTACAGAAAAAACCAACAAGGTTTCAAACTTCCGGTATTTGCTTAACAGTAGTTGGAGTGATTGTTTGTGTAACTGCAAAAGGATTCGAGTCTTCTTTCAGCGGGATTGGCTATATAATGCTATGTATGGCCGTATTATCTTATAGTCTATACTGCGTTTCTGCTGAAAAAGCGGATAAAACAACAAGTATTGAAAAGACATACGTCATGATTGCGTGTGGAGCCTGCTTTTTTGCTACTATGGCGATAGCAAAAAGTATAGCTGCAGGTACTGTCGTTGATTTGTTAATGTTGCCGTTTCAAAATACGGTTTTCCTATTTTCTATTGTATATCTTGGGATCGTATCTTCTGTTATATCTTTTGTATTGTTTAATATATCGATATCATCTATTGGAACGAACAAAGCCTCATCGTTTGTAGGCATATCAACAGCGGTATCCGTATTGGCTGGAGTTTTTATACTCGATGAAAAATTTTCAGCTATGCAATGTTATGGAACGCTCATAATACTGCTCGGCGTCTATATAGCAAATATGAAAAGCAGATTTTTTTGGCGTTAGCGTTTTTTACCTTTGTGGAGGCATATACGCGAGAAAACGGTTTCGCATCGGGCACGTCCGATGCGAAACCGTTTTTTAAAAGGAACAGCGTTTCTTGTGAAACGCTCCTACCAGCGGCGGAACCGGCGCGGTTCGGGCGGGAACGCACGGCTGCCGCAGCCTTGGCGAAGCGTTTTTTCGGCGATGGCGGGGGCGCTGCGGACAGGCCCGCTGTCGAACCCGTGGGTCCGGGCCGCGGTAAAAAGCCCTTCAAGCAGCAGGCAATAGGTATCGGCAAGCTGGTCGGGGTCGGAAGCTTCCGCCTTGACGAGCTGATTCCGCACGTCCGCCCGCAAGGAAGCCCGCTGTTCGCGCACGCGCACGCAGATGTGATGCTCCGGGTCGGTATAATCGGTCATCAGGTGCATGAACACGTTGCCGCTGTATCCGGGATGGGAAACCAGTTCGTAAATGGACTGGAAAAACGCCAGAAGCTGCCGGGCGGATTCATTGGGATATTGATCCTGCGCCTGTTCCCAAATCCTCCGGAATGCGGCTTCCCACTGGTCCATGCAGGCCATGACCAGCTCTTCCTTGGAAGGGAAGCAGCGGTAAAGTGTCATTTTTTTGATGCCTGCGGCCTGTGCGATGGCGTCGACGCTTACGGCCTGAACACCGCTTTGGCGGAACATCTGTTCCGCGATGCCGAGAACCCGTTCGCGGGTAACGGCGAGAGGCGTGCGCTGGCGGCGTTCTGTGGCGGGAGTGGCGGGGGCAATCCCTTTTGTTTCCATGACTTCTCCTATACGACGACTCCGGCGGAAGGCTTGCCGGTGTTGCAGAGGACGTCGCCGGACGCGGCCCGGAAACATTGTTTTCCGGGCCGCGTCATGGGCGGTTACAGGACTTTTTTCTTCGTCCAGCCATGTTCCGTGGCCGCGTTTTCGGCTGCGGAGCCGCCGAGGACGCATACCGTCCCGGCTTTGGCCGCTTCAGCCATGACGTCGGCGAATTCCGTGAAGTGGCGGCGGGTCGTGCCGAGTATCTCCTCGCGCATCTGCTGGCGCAGATCGTCGCGGTCGTCCGTCAGGTGGCGGGACAGCGACGCGGCTCCCCGTGCGTCGGGCAGGAGATAGGTGTCGAGATCTCCGATGGCCCCCACGATGGCAAGCGTCAGGTCGCGGTCGGAAAGATCCAGCTTCCGCAGGTAATCGGCGGTCGCGTCGTAGGTGGCGAGGGTCTTTTCGACATTGGGATCGCGGTAGGAGACCAGCGCCAATGAGCCGCTCATGCGATCGAGCGCGCAGAACGCGCCGTACGCGCCGCCCTGCACGCGGACCTGATCCCACAGCCAGCCCATGCGCAGATGCCGGGTGATGACGTGCGCGGAACCGTGCCACGTATAGCCGAGATCATAGATGTTGCAACCCTTCCCGACGTAGTTGACCTGTGCGGGCACGATAAGGGCTTCGTTGGCCGAGGCCCTGAGCGGCTCGCGTTCCAGCGGCACGGAGAAAGCCGTGGGCAGGGCGCGGCCGAGCGCGGCGGCGTAAGGCTGCACGGCGGCGAGGGTGTCCGCGTCGGCGGTGAGGTTGAGGATGGCGTCCTGACGGTTCAGGATGAGGCCGCGCAGGATTTCGAGATCCGCGCGCACGCTGTCCCAGTCGCTGACCACGCGCTCGGACAGGGCCCGGATGGCTTCAAGGTAGGTGATGCCGCCGATGGCTTCGCTGATCTGCCCGGCAAGGCTGTAGGCCGCGCGCAGGCGGGCGATGACCGTGCCGTGCCCGGCGGGGATGAGCGACTGCTCGAGGCGGGCGCGTTCCTCCAGCACCATCTGGGTGAAACGCTGCGGGTTGTCGAAGTTGGTGTCGGTGAGGACTTCGGCCATGAGCGAGAACAGGTCGTCGGCCTTGTCCGCCGTTGCCTTGCCGCCGAGGCAGAGCTTGGCGACGGGCATCCGGGTGCCGCGCATGGTGGCGACGAGGGGCGCGGCGTCCATGCCTCCGGTCTTGGAGGCCAGCAGGGTGCCGAGCTCCACGAAATCGCGCCTGGACGTGCCCATTTCCGTGAGGCTGCGGCCCATGAGCGGGACGAGGGGCAGAAGTTCGGTGGGCACGGCGTCCAGCGGGAAGAGGATTTCCGCATACAGGATGCCGGACGTGTCGATGTCATGGGCGAGGATGGCCAGATCGCCCGCCTTGCCTTCTTCCTTGGGCAGGATCACGTTCTCGCGGGGCAGATCCGCGAGGGTCAGGCTCGGGATGGCGGCGAGGGCTTCGGGGCTGTCCGGAGCCTGCTGGCTGGCGCGCAGGGCTTCGGTGCAGGCCACGATTTCCTTGTGGTCTTCGTCGGAAAGGGCGTCGTAGATGCGCTGGAGCTTGGCGGCTTCGGCGGCTTCGCGCTCGGCGGCGAGGCCGGAGTCCGGGGTCAGGATGACCGTGGAGCGGTGCTCGTTGTCGAGGAACCAGCGCTTGATGGCGCCTTCAAAGACCTTTTCGCCGGAAGCGAGGCGGGCCTTGAGGGCGGCGAGGGGCTTTTCCCACGCCAGCGGGGCGATGGGGTCGCCGTCGTACAGCCACGTGGCGAGGCTGCGGATCATGGCGGCGAGGCCGCGCGGGAACCGGCCCGAATTGTTTTCGCGCAGGTCGAATTCCACGCTGTTCACGGCGGCTTCCACGGCTGCGGCGGGGATGCCGTTCTCCGCGAGCTCGGCCAGCGTTTCCATGATCAGCATTTCCACGTCCTCGGCGGTGCCGGGCGTGATGGAGCGCAGGCCCACGGAGAAGAAGGTCTGGCGCAGATCCGTTTCAAGGCCGCCGCCGGTGAGGTCTTCGCCGAGGCCGGATTCGATCAGCGCCTTGCGCAGGGGCGAACCGGGCAGGCCGAGGAGGATGTGCTCCAGCATTTCCAGCACGAGGAGTTCGCCCGTGTCGGCGGTTTCGCACGTCAGCCAGTTGAGGGTCACATGCCCCTTGTCGCCGTCTTCGCCGGAGGCATAGGGGAATTCAAGCTGGCGGGGCACGTCGAGGCGCGGCTGGAGCGGCACGGCGCTGTCGGTCTCGCGGGCCGTGAAGCGCGACAGGTATGGCTCAAGCAGCGCGAAACGCCGTTCTTCGGGATCGTCGCCCCAGAAGAAGAAGCGGGTGTTGGACGGGTGGTAGTGCGACTCGTGGAACGACTTGAAGGCCTTGTAGGTAAGCTGGGGGATGACTTCGGGGTTGCCGCCGGAGTCGAGGCCGTAGGTCATGTCCGGGAACAGGGACTGCTGCGAGTGCTCCGCCAGCACGGAATCCGGCGAGGAGTACACACCCTTCATTTCGTTGAAGACCACGCCTTTGTAGCGGAGCGGGCCCGCCGGGCTGTCGGCTTCGATGTGCCAGCCTTCCTGCTGGAAGCAGTTCTCGTCGATGCGGGGAAAGAACACGGCGTCGAGGTAGACATCGACGAGGTTGTAGAAATCCTGAAGGTTGGCGCTGGCGACCGGGTAGCAGGTCTTGTCCGGAAAGGTGAAGGCGTTGAGGAAGGTCTGGAGCGACCCCTTGAGCAGTTCGACGAAGGGTTCCTTCACCGGGTATTTTTCCGAGCCGCAGAGTACGGAGTGTTCGAGGATGTGGGCTACGCCGGTGGAGTCTTTCGGGGGGGTGCGGAACGTCGCGCCGAAGCACTTGTTCTCGTCGTTGTTGACTATGGAGAGCAGTTCCGCTCCGGTGGCGTCGTGCCGCCACAGTTTGACGGTGCCGGAAACTTCGGAAAGCCTTTCCTCGCGCACGAGGCTAAAGCCGCGGATATTCATTGGGGTCTCCTTATATTGCATGAAAGGCTCGGGGAAAGGGCTCGCCGCGCGGCGCGCATTTTCCTTCCGGGCCTCCCTTCTCCGGCGGGTTTACCCCGGAGCGTTACAGTCCGTTCACATGGGCGGCCATAGCCGCCCGCCGCCATTACGAGAAAGAATAACGCAATGGTATTTCCCTGAATGACATCGACCCGTGGACTGGTCAAGAGGGGATTATCAATGTTCTCACTCAAAGAACCTTTATTCTTTTTAGCACAAGTCGGAGAAAATGTTACCGGATGGCAGGGGGCTCCCAAGAACGGGCACCCCTTGGAACTATAAGGTATGTCCTTTTTTCTTGCTATCACTTCTTATCTCCAACGGCTCCTGATCGAATGGAAAGATGGTCGGCCAGCCCTGCGGGGATACGAGAAACGGGCCGGAAATGCTTTCCCGGCCCGCTACGGAGAGGTTGTCATCAATATGAATTGAAAAAGTAAGGATGGCTTGCCCTTTTGCCCGCCGTCCCTTCGATTGCCGCTCTATTCCTTTCCCATGAGCTTTTGGGCCAGACGTTCGGCGAGTTCGGCGTCTTCCTGCGGTTTTCTGCCGCTGATGCCGACGCCGCCGATGCAGCACCCGGTTTCGTCGAATACGGGCACGCCTCCGGGCAGCGTGGAAAAATCCGGATCGCAGAAGTCCGCGATGGAGAGGTTTTCCCGGATGAGGCGGTCGTGGAATGCCTGCGTGGTCGATTCCATGCGCATGGCGGTATATGCCTTGTTCCGGGCGATGGCTTCGGCGCGTTCGGGGGTGCCGTCCAGACTGAGGAAGGCGGCGAGCTTGCCCGTGCGGTTGACGATGGCGACGCAGACGGGGGCGCCTCCGGCGGCTTCGGATTCGAGCCGATCCAGCACGTCCATCACGGCGCGGAACGGAATGGCGTTGTTCATGGGAACGTTTCCTTGGTTAGTGTTCCATGTACTCGATCAAGTCCCGTACCTGAAGGACGGGCATATCGTGCAGTTGGGAGAAGGCCATGATCTCGGGGAGCCGGGCCATCGTGCCGTCGGGATTGGTCAGCTCGCACAAGACGCCGTAGGGCGGCAGCCCCGCAAGGCGCATGAGATCCACGCTGGCTTCGGTGTGCCCGGCGCGCTCGCGCACGCCGCCGGATCTCGCGCACAGGGGGAACACGTGGCCGGGGTGGTTCAAGTCGCCGGGGACGGCACCGTCGGCGATGGCGGTGCGGATGGTCTTCACGCGGTCGGCGGCGGAAACGCCGGTGGTGACGCCTTCGGCGGCCTCAATGGAAATGGTGAAGGCCGTGCGGTTCTTGCACGTGTTGTTTGCGACCATTTGGGGCAGGTCGAGCTGGCGGACCTTGTCTTCCGGCAGGCAGAGGCAGACGATGCCGCTGCATTCGCGGATGAGCAGGGCCATCTGCTCGTGGGTGATGGAGGCGGCGGAGAAGATGATGTCGCCTTCGTTTTCTCGGTCCTCGTCGTCCACGACAAGGACGCCCCGGCCTTTGCGGACGGCGGCGACGGCGGCTTCTACGCGCTCATTGCGGGTGGTGGTGAACTGATGCTGGCTCATGACGATCTCCAACGTGTTGGATGTGCAGCATCAGGGCGACAGACAGGAGCGCCACGGCATAACGCCGCAGCCCGGGAGCTGTGCATGTTGAGGCTCTCGCGGCGCATGAATGCGCCGGCTGTCCATTTCTCTTTCATCCGGACTGTTACCGTCGGCTCCGGCTTCCCACCGGATCTGCTGACCCCTCCACGCGGAGGGCGCTCGCGGGCTCTCCCCGAATCGGGGAATACCGCCGGTGGGGACTTTCACCCCGCCCTGAGAATAACTGGAGTGTAGGCAGGTCGAACGGGCCTGTCAATCATCTCCGGCGGCGGATGCTGGCGGGAACAGTTTTCCGGAAACGGCATTATTTTTATACACAGGAATTGACACGAATGAATACAGCATTATCTCTTGGTTACAAAAGTTATCCACAGGAGGTTGTTGTTATGGAAACTACTCGTAATGCTGGTTCGTGTTGCGGTCATCATGGTGCCACTTCCGCCCCTGCTCACCGCACAGCCGCCCCCGCCCCGCAGGGCTATACCCCGGTGGATCAGCTCCACAATGAAATCGACAGGCTTTTTGGCGACTTTTTCGGCGGATTCTTCTCGCCGTGGAGGGCGTTCTCCGGCATGACCCCCCGGTCCGCCGACAATGCTCCCGATATGCTGATCCCCCATATGGATTTGTCCGTGACCGATACGGCGTACAAAGCCACGGTTGAACTCCCCGGCGTGGCGCAGGATCAGGTCAATATCGAAGTCTGCGACAACATGCTGATTGTCGAGGGCGAAAAGAAAAACGAAACCGAGGACAAGGACGAAAAGAAGGGCTATTACCGGATGGAGCGCTCATACGGCTCGTTCCGCCGCGTGCTCTCCCTGCCCGAGGACGTCGAAACCGACAAGATCACCGCGACCCACAAGGATGGCGTGTTGAGCATCGAGATTCCCCGCAAGGAACCTGAAAAGCCCGCCACCCGCAAGATTGAGGTCGTGAAAGGCGAATAGCTGATGCGCTTGGGGAGGGCCTCCTTCCGGATGCTCCCTCCCCAAACCTTCCCCCGTGAATCTCTTGAGAAAACGTGTGAGGAGGCATTTCGGAGCCGTTTTTTCCAGATGTTGCGTCCGCTGGTATCTGCCATCCGAACGTAAAAACGGCCCACGATGTCATGTTGCGGTTCACCTCGCCCTTGCGTCCCTCCTCCGGGGCAATTGCGGAAACCGGGAATGCTGGCCATTCCCGGTTTTTCGTTGCCCGGCTTTTCCCTACATCCGGCGGATTGCCCCTCTCTTCGCCACTGGGGAAGGCCGCAAGCGGGGATTCGATA
>OGXP01002506.1_pt1 | contig 11761 bp, 5 predicted proteins | sample 1576351 | NCBI WGS metagenome assembly OGXP01 (sample SAMEA3541517, study PRJEB24748) | human gut metagenome | biome: human gut; feature: human-associated habitat; material: faeces | place: China | collected 2012
AAGAATTGCAAAACAAAGAAGATCCCTGTAAACTAATAATTTACGATTTGCTAATTTGAATAAGCTTACAGGCTTTCCTACACAGGAACTAGTAGATGCTTTCCCTATGGCTGATGGTTTTCCGATTCGTGATAGCCGGAGTAAGTATACATACGAGGATGGTGATGATATGTATCTGAATCGTGATCCGCGTTTGAAGGCAACAGTATCTTATAATGGTGCTTATCGTATGATGAATGCTTATAAGGATGCGTTAATGAGGACATATACTGGTGACATGGTGACAACCGGGAATCCTGATGAGACAAGTGCTATAAAAGATGGTATTTATCAGCCAAATGCGACAACTACAGGATACTATCGCATGAAATTTATTTTGGATAATGGTGGCTTGGAAACCTACGACTATCGCCCGACTATCCTGATGCGTTATGCGGAGATTTTATTGATTGCTGCAGAAACTGCTAATGAATTGGTTGCAGACGGAGCATTGGCTCCGGAAGAATCAAAGGAGTATATTCGTATGATTCGCCAGCGTGCTGAGATAGAAGAAGGAGAATCTAATAAATACGGTGTTATGGATGACATCAAAAAAGAAGATATGCGCAAGCTGATTCAGACAGAGCGTCAGATAGAACTGGCGTTTGAAGAACATCGCTATTGGGATGTACGCCGTTGGAAGATTGCAAAAGAAGTGTTGGGCGGTCCTAGTCATGGAATGGAGATTACACGCAGGGTACTTGATGATGGAGGCGAAAGCTTTAGTTATCGTCGTATAGAGGTGCTGAACCATGTATGGGATGATCGGCTGTATTGGTGGCCCGTTCCACAAAGTGAAATGTCAAAGTCTGGCGCATTGATTCAGAATCCCGGGTATTAATGTTAATAAATAAAAAATAAAGAAACATGAAATCTATAAACTATATATTGATAGTTGCCTTGATGTTACTGTTTCACGGTTGCGTGCAAGGCGAAGGCATGGTTTCCGGGGAAGGGGAAACGTATAAGATAAAGGCTGACCTTCAAACAAAAGGGGAGGTAGAAGGCTTTTATGACAAAGGAACAGGAACATTGACGTTGCTTGTGTCGTGGACCGATCTGTTTGTAAAAGGAGAAGATGAGATAGTCGGTGTTAAGATTTACAAGGGAGCACAACACAATGGAGCGATTCGTTTTCTAAAATATTTGAATAATAATCCCACTAATGAAGCTGGCATAAGTTTTGTTATTTCTTCTTATCAGGGGCTATCAGCTGCTGAAGAACAAGCTTTGTTGGCAGGCGAACTTTATTTGGCTATTTCTACGGAAAAGCATCCTGATGGCATTGTTTCCGGACAGATTACAACTTCTGTTTATGAACAGTTGAATTCACATAAGATAAAGAAAATCAAACTACAGGATGATGCTACGGAATTTCGGGTGAAGATGGGTACTACAGCTAAATTGCCGCTTTTAGTTATACCTTATTATGCTGCGAATCCGGCGGTGAAGTATGAATCATTGAATACAGATGTGTTTACAGTAGACAGTGAAGGTATGATTAGTGGCTTGAAACCGGGAGTTGGAAAAGTAAAAGTAACTTCTACGGACGGGACAAATATTGTAGCCACTTTTGATATTAAGATAACTAGTCCGGAAACGGTTAGTGATATAATCTTTGCCGACTCGGATAATTTGTTTATTATTAAGGGTGAGGAACCACTGCAACTGGTATGGTCGGTATTACCTGAAACAGCAGTAAATAAATCTGTTAAATTCATTTCGTCTGATGAATCCATAGCTACGGTTGATGCGGAAGGACGTGTTACGGCACTTTCGTCAGGTACGGTAACTATCACGGCAATGGCGGCTGATGGTGCTGGAACTTCGTCTACCTGTGTGGTGAAAGTTTATGGCACTTTCCGAATGCTTGATCGTGCAAAATGGACGGCAACAGCTACTTCCTGGCAAGTGAACAATGAGCCTTGGAAGGCTATTGACGGAGATGGTACCTCTTCTTCCTTGTGGCACAACATATGGAACAATGGTACAGGAAATGGTAATTTACCGCAGGCGTTGGTGATTGATATGGGTGATGAGGAACGAGTTTCACAATTAGAATTGGATAGGCGGAATGACAACAATACAGCGGACGTTCACACGGTGGAAATATACGTTGGCATGGATGCCGACACAGCTCCATTGGTCGGAACGATCGTTTTTGGTGATTCAAGCAACAAAGAGATTACAGGACGTGTATCTTTTGAACCTATGCAAGCTCGTTATTTGAAACTGGTGTTTACTAAGAGTAATCGAGGAAAATCTGTCAGTGCGGCTGAGGTCAGAGCTTATTTGCTGGAATAAAAGGAATTGTTTTTCAGGATGTAGAGAGGAGTGTCATCATTCAACATTAGGGTTTGAACTTGTAATTTGAAACTTGACTATCCTTTTTGACAAGACAAGAGCCATATCGCAACTTAAATAGAGTTCGGTATGGCTCTTTAATGTTATTTATCGTGTCACAGTCCGGGATATTTTCCGTTTTAAAGAAATAATACGCCCATCCTCAGAAACTCCTTGCACGAGAATTGTATAGGGTGTATCGCTATCTGAGGTATAAAAATCAAAAGAAGCTTCTCCATTATCAGTTATAGGTACACAGGGATTCCAATAGAGAGTCGACCGGTTATCTTCCGATACAGAACTTTGCTTCTCTTCGGTATCATAACAGACCGGATAAAAACGTTTTAACCGCTGATACCCCAAAGGGGATACACGTACTACGTTCCTTACAAGTTCGGGGCGTGTTATTTCTCCCCGTTTTGTCATGATCAGAATGGCCCCGTTTGCTCCTTTCATTCCAAAAACTGCTGCTGACGCATCTTTTATGACTTCTATTTCATCTATTTCATCAATGTTTATATTCCTCACATCTTCAAATGTAGTAGGGATGTCATCCAGGAAAAACAGTTCATTTTTAATCCCACTCAGCATTACACTATCCCCGCTTATATATACTCCGGGAAATCTTTCCAACATGTCCGTCAACGATCTCGGATGGGGAGTCATTAATTCTTCCGCTGTTTTTACCCTTCCCATAAAAGAATGATATACTGATTTACCTATCTTCTTTACTGAATCTGCTTTTACAATGACTTCGTCCAACTGATAACTGTTCATTGCCTGGGCCAAGGAATCAAACCGTTCCTGGTTTTCATTCCGATAAGCATAAGATTTAGCTGAGTTAGCGTTATGGTTGACAACAGAATGTTTGAATGGATAGAATACTTCCGGTTCCACTATCGGCTGGATTGATTTATTACCTCTCTTGCCTGTTGCTCTTATGAGAAAAGTAGAGCCTTCGGGAAAATCAAACCCGGTAAAACAGAATCTACCCAAAGAGTCTGTATGTTGTTTGGCGCTAAAAAGAGATTCTATGCCAAAAATCGAAACTTCAGCATCTGTTTTTGCTTTGCGGCTATAAAAATCATAAGCGATTCCTTTTATTTCAGGAGATACATCAAAACGACCGCCCGGATGTTGATAATTACCGTTTAATAAATTCTTGAGATTGTAGCGTGGCCACTGCTGCCGGTCAGCAGACAAATCGGATTCCCATAGTAAATATGGAGCGATCATGCAGAGACTATTCAAACATACACTGGCATCATCCGTCACCGATACGGAAAAATTCCCTTTCAAAGGTTTTCCTGTCTCATCAAGCAGCTTCATGACAACGTTAACCTGTTCTCTGCGATTATAAGTTGGTTTATCTGTCGTAAACTTTATATCCGGACCTTTTCTTTCATTCGTACACAATAAATGTTGATCTAGAAGATGTAGCCGGTCATCCAGTAATAATGTCTGGACTACACCTACCGGAAAGGTACTGATATCAAATAAATAGCGTTCACGTTCTTTTTCGAGGGCTTCAGCATAAAATACGATTCCACGGCAATGCATGGTCAAATATAACTTTTCTCCTCGTGATAATTTAGCTAAAACAGCCGGAGATAAAGCTACTGACAGAATATCATTTTGGTGATTTAAGTCGAACAATGATGCTGTAGCATCCTGCTGTTCATCTTTTATCTTCAATGTTTCATATATATTTCCTGTAATGACCGGATTTATCACTGGCAATTCGACATCAAACAGGCAATCCTGATTCAGATTCTCCATAAAACGAGTATAAGCACATAAATGGTAGCTACTCTGCGGGACAGATATAGGAATTGGCATATAGCCGCAATAAATAGAGTCACTCAAACAAACTCTAACCCGATGAATAACCGAATCCGACTGATTGATAAGTTCTACATAGACACATCGACTCACAGTTGCAGGAATGTGTGTAGCTGCATCGACCACATGCGCACGAAACCAAATTGTATCTCCTGCAATATAAGCAGATTTATCTGTATGGAGATAAAGTTTCTCTTGCGGAAATAACATCAATTGATCTTTAAAGCGATCTTGAATGGAATCAACCAGTGAGGATTGTGCCATACAGGGCAGCAACATTCCGGCATATAGAATGGTAGGAACGATTATTTTTATTGTTTTCATATTATTCTAGCAAACGGAAAATCTCTCACGACACCATTACAGATACAGACCAGCTAATAAATATAGAAAAATAGCAGTACAGGAAATTACCCTTTATTCTTTTCCCTGTATTGGCTGGGTGTCATTTGGAATTCCTCTTTAAAGTGTGAATTAAAATATTTTAAGGTGTTGAAACCTACCATGTAAGAGATTTCATTTATGTTATATTGACTGTTGGTTAGTAATTGCGCCGCCCTTTTTAAACGGATGGACCGGATAAATTGGAGTGGCGTTAAATCGACAATAGATTGCAACTTCCGGTTCAAATGAGTCTTACTCAGTCCCAGGTCCTTACTTAAATCTTCAATCGAATATTCCGGATTGTCGATGTTCTCTTCTACGAAGTGTAGAGCTTTTCTTACCAATTCCTCATCAAGAGATGTGGTAGTTATGCTGCTAGGAGTTATTTCGATAGTTTTATGGAATAACATTTTCCTGTTTTCCTGTTGTTCAATTAGTTTTTTTATTCGTATACACAATAGCTCGAAACTGAATGGCTTGGAAATATAAGAATCAGCACCGGCCTCATAACCTTCCATTTTTGATTCGTCCGAAGTACGGGCCGTTAGTAGGATGAAAGGAGTGTGAGAAGTTTGTATATTGGATTTAACGCGTTGACACAATTCGATCCCGTCCATTTTGGGCATCATCAAATCGGAGATGATTAAATCCGGATATTCCGATAGTATCAATTTTTCAGCTTCTTCTCCATTCGAAGCATCAATGACACGATAGCATTCACTAAGTTGCTCGGTTAAGTAATTGCGGAACTCGTCGTTGTCTTCAACAACAAGGAGTTTTTTTCTATCGTCTTTTTCTTTTGTGTCGGGTATGATGTCGTTTATTTCATTCTTTTCTTCTTTTTCTTCCTGATGATTTTTATCATTGCTTTTAGGCAAATCAACCGGTATATACACTGTAAAAGTACTGCCGATGTTAATTTGGCTGCTCACTGTTATATCTCCGTTATGTAATCTGGCGTATTCTTTAACCAGATGCAGGCCAATACCGCTTCCAGCTGGTGCATTATCGTCTTTTATCTGGTAGAAGCGTTCAAATATATGAGGCAAGTCTTTTTCGTCGATGCCACATCCGGTATCGCTTACTTCTATCATGATGTATTCTTTATCGTTTCTGTCTGCTTTATTCACAGTAAGTTGTATATGCCCATTTTGTGGAGTGAATTTAAAGGCGTTAGACAACAAGTTATTAATGATTTTATACATCATATCATGATCGTAATTGATCAGGAGATAATCAACCGATGTTTCTAGGGTGAAATCGATATTTTTAGTAGTGGATAACTCTTTGAATTGTAGATATATATCTTTTATGAATTGTATTATGTTTCCTGTCTTGAATAAAACTTTCTCCCCTTTTATTTCCAGTTTTCTGAAGTCCAGAAGCTGATTAACCAGACTAAGCAGCAGGTGTGCATTTTGATAGATGGAATCCAGCTTCTTCTTCAATACCATATCGCTCTGCTGTTTTATTAACGTTTCGAGAGGAGTTAATATTAATGTTAAAGGAGTGCGGAATTCATGACTGATATTGGTGAAGAATTGAAATTTCATTAGGTCCAGTTTTATTTTCTGTTCCTGTTCATATATCTCTTTTTCCTTGAGTATTTTTTTCTGCGTCCGTCTTTGATATCGTTTTAAAATGTAAATAAAGATAGCTATGCTCAATATGATATAAATGATTATAGCATAAGAAGTAGCCCAAAACGGAGGAGTAATTATAATGGTTAATTCGTAGGGTATTTCTCCCCATACTTTATCATTATTGGCTGTATATACAATAAAATTATATTTTCCCGGGCGGAGGCCGGTGTAAGTAGCCTTGCCCAGTTCATTGCCTGAAATTTCATTCCAATCTTCATCAAAATTCTTGAGCATGTATTTATAGTATGTCTGTGATGGATTAACATAATTCATACCTGCGAACTCAAATGTAATGAAATTCTGATTGTATTTAAGGGTTATTTGCTTGGTTTTATTTATGGGTTCTTTTAATATGATTTTTCCATTATACTTTTCTTCTTCTTTTATGAGGGAATTGAAGATTCTGAATGCTGTTAATACAGGTTTGTTTTTACTATTATTGTAGATGATTTTGTTGGGATCAAAATAATTAAATCCATGTGCTCCTCCAAAATATAATGTGCCGTCTTTGGTTTTAAGAGCTGAATGATCATAGAATTTTCCCCATTGTAATCCATCTGAAATTCCGAAATTTACTATCGAAAAGTTATAAGTATCATTAGATTGAATGGGGGCGATTTTGCAAATGCCGTTCAGTGTTGAAGCCCATATTACTCCATTGTCGTCTTCAAGCAGGGAGGATATTTCATTATTAGGTAGTCCTTCAGTGACGGTGAGCTTATATAATTTGGTTTTGTCCCAAACTCTGATGCCATCTTCGGTAGCAAACCATTCAAGTCCCCTGGTGTCTTTTAATATCCCGAAATATTTAATGTTCTGTTCAAAATCGGGATTGTCAGTTCCGGGAATATACAAGCTGTCTTGTTTGGTATTGTAATAGTAGATACCTTTATCTCCTAGTGCAGCGAATGTTTCATCGTTAATTGGATAGAGGTGATAGATTAGGGTATAGTCTTTTATTTCCGGATATTTATCGGCTAACATATATAGCATTTTTCCACTAACCGGATCGATTTGTCCTACACCGCCTGTCACACTGGCCCAGAATCGGCCGTCTGTATCTTCATAGATGCATCTTGAAATATTTTGGTTCGGATCTTTCTCCAGATTGATTGATGACCTGAGATATTGTCTTATTTGTTTTCCTTCTATACAAAAGAAGCCACCCAGATAAGTTCCTACCCATATTCTGCCGCTATGGTCTTTCCTGATAGAGAGACACAGGTCGTTGATTTGTTCTTTAAACAATCGTTCCACTTTCTTTGATTCCGGGTAGAAACGATATAAACCGTCTCCAGAGCCAATTAAGACAGTACCGTCTTCTTCTTCCAGGAAACAGCGTATGGTTTCGTTAGTAATTTGTGTTCCGGTATTAATGGTCTGAATTAGCTGAAACTTTTGCATGCTGGGGTGATAGTAACATAATCCCTGAAAAAGTGTACCTATCCATATGCCATTATTAGGATCTATAAAGAGTGTGTAGATGTCATTGTCCTGTATTCCCCCGTTTATGAGACGCATGCCTGGCAGGTGAGTAGCTTCGAATGTTTTGCCGTCAATATATCTTAATCCGGATTTGGAAGTTCCTACCCATACATTTCCGTCGTTATCCATGTCCATGCAGGTGAAAAAATTGGATATGCCTTTAATCGTGGCAACTTCTTTCCAGTCTCTGTTTATCCTGTGGTGAAAGTAAACAGCATTGTTATACATCAGCCAGATATTCCCCACAGAGTCAGGATGAATATATATTCTATCGGTAAAGTCGCCTATGATATTCAAAAAACGGGTTTCCTGAAAAATAAATTCGTGAGAGGTATAGTCCCAACAGCGTATTAATCCGCTGCTATATACAATCCAACAGAGATTTTTGTACTGGGTCAGTTCCATCGGGATTCCGTATAGCTTGGTGAAATCACTCTGACCGTCTTCTATCGTAATAAGTTTGCTTTGGGTTGTATCGTAAAAGGTAAATGTATTATCTTCTGTCAGAAACCAGTAGTTCTTGGAATCGTCAATAAAGAGATTCTTCAGATGTTTGGTAATACCCAATGTGGCTAATTCTTCCGATATATTGTAGTTGAATTTGTTGGTATTCAGGTCAAGAAGCAACAGATATCCGAGTTCTTTCATCCATATTCTCCCTTGATTGTCATAATATTCTTTGGTGGGGCGATTATAATTCCATACGTATTTCTGCTTTTTATCATAATGGAAGTATTCAAAGGTCGTTCCATTATAGATGTTCATTATGGAAGCGGTTCTGACAGCAATACGTCCGTCGGGGGTGATGCTCAATCCACGTATCTGATTATCGGACAGGCCATCAACGATATCAATTAGACGGAATTTATATTGATTGATAGCAAAACTGCTTATGCTTAAAAGCAATACTAGGATGGATGACAGATATCTCATTATTAATAGGAATTGGTTTTTCTACTACAAAGAAAACAAAAAAAACGGTATATTCATAGTACTCATTGCCTCATGAGGTAGTACAATTTGAACCATTTCCTTAGCCGGGAACATTACTGTTTATCGAATCGATCAGTTTATGATTCTATATGACATAGGGTTAATTTTATTTATCCGTATCTTTGTAAGTGCTAAAATGCTGTAATCGTTGCTTTAATCATTAAACTCAGGGATGTATTTATGACATTAAAAACAAGAATTTATTTATTATGCTCTTTTCTTTTGGTCGGCTGTAATCAGCCCAAAGAGAAAGTTGAGACTCAAATGACGGAAATTAACAACCCTATCCTTCCGGGATATTTTGCAGATCCTTCGCTGGTGCAGTATGAAGGTAAGTTTTATCTCTATGCGACGGTCGATCCGTGGGGAGCGGATTTTCTGCCGTGCTGGGTTTCCGAGGATTTCCGGAACTGGACGTTTCATCGGTTGAACTGGCCTACGAAAGCGGCTTGTACATCTGCTCTCTCCCATAAAAACATGGTATGGGCGCCTTCTGTTATTCAAAAAGGAGATATGTTTTATATGTATGTATCTGTGGGGTCAGAGGTCTGGTGTGGTAAAGCTGCCCATCCGCTTGGTCCATGGGAAAACGTGTTGGGAGATAAACCCATGATATCGTTTGATACCACTCGCTATTATCATGTAATAGATGCTGAAGCCTTTATTGATGATGATGGAAAAGCCTATCTTTATTGGGGATCCGGTTGGGGATGGACTAACGGTCATTGTTTCGGAGCCCGGCTGAATGACGATATGGCTTCTTTTGCGACAGAACCGGTGGAAGTAACGCCTGCGCACTATTTTGAAGCTCCGTATATGCTGAAACATAACGGTAAATACTATCTGACTTATTCGGAGGGAAAAACAATTGATGATACTTACAAGGTATGTTATGCTGTAGGCGATCATCCACTTGGTGCGTTTGAAGAAGCTGGGAATAGTCCAATCCTGACTACAAATAAAGAATTGAAAGTTTATGGTCCTGGTCACGACGGCACCATCCAGACCGGTCTCTACCAGCGGGAGTTTGCTGCCCTGGGGCTGGAGCCCCTGGCCCCCGGGCCGGAGGCCCAGAGGCAGATCATGTCCCTGATCTATGACGACATCAAGGCAGGCAAGCTGGGCGACCCGGAAAAGTTCGCCGCTGCCCACCAGGATCTGATCGCCCAAGGCTGCGACTGTGCAATATTGGCCTGTACTGAATTATCCGTTTTTGCCACGCAGCATCCCCTTTCCACCTTTTTTATAGACGCAATGGCCGTTCTGGCGGAGCGGGCGGTACAGGCCTGCCGCAAGCCCCTGCGTCAGATCCACAGCAAATGATCGACTAAATCCACTTGGCCCTTCGGAGGTGTCCCTGTATGTCTGATCTCATCCGCCCGCTGGGCGAATATCTGTCCCTGCTGGAGCAGGAGGGCCTTCTGGCCGATCCCGTCCCGGACAGCCTGGACCGGAGCGCTCCGGTGGCCCTGGTCTCCTGCGACTCCCGGAACGTGGTCCCCGGGACCCTGTTTCTCTGTAAGGGCTCCCATTTCCGGGAGGAATTTCTGGAGGCCGCCCGGGAACGGGGGGCCTTCCTCTACGCCGGCGAGACCATCTATCCCAACTGCCCGCTCCCCGGCCTGCGGCTCACCGATCTGCGACGGGCCATGGCCCTGCTGGCCGACCTGTGCTACGGCCATCCATCCGGGCGGCTGAAGGTGGTGGGTTTCACCGGGACCAAGGGAAAGTCCACCTCCGCCTACTACCTGAAATCCGTCCTGGACGCCTGGCAGGCCGGGCAGAGGAGAGGGGAGACCGGCGTGATCTCCTCCATCGACACCTATGACGGGGTGGAGCGCTTTGAGTCCCACCTCACCACCCCGGAGCCTCTGGACCTCCAGCGCCACCTGGCCCACGCCGCCGACGCGGGGCTGGAGTACCTCACCATGGAGGTATCCAGCCAGGCCCTGAAGTACCACCGCACCCTGTGTACCCACTTCGCCGCCGCCTGCTTCCTCAACATCGGCTACGACCACGTCTCCCCAGTGGAGCACCCGGATTTTGAGGACTATTTTGCCTCCAAGCTGAAGATCTTCGCCCAGGCGGGGGTAAACTGCGTCAATCTGGACAGCGACCACGCCGGCCGGATCCTGGAGGCCGCCCGGCAGGCCGGCAAGCCCGTGTTCACCTTCTCCCAGCGGGACCCCCAGGTCGACATCTATGCCAGCCAGGTCCGGAAGGAGGACGGGCAGACTGTCTTTCACGTCCGCACCCCCCAGTATGAGCGGGAGTTCCGCCTAACCATGCCCGGGCTGTTCAATGTGGAAAACGCCCTGGGCGTCATCGCGGTGTGCCACGCCCTCCACGTCCCTCCCGCCGCCGTGTACGACGGCCTGGTCCGGGCCCGGGTGCCCGGACGGATGGAGACCTACACCAACGCCGACGGCAGCCTCCACGCCATTGTGGACTACGCCCACAACCGCCTGTCCTTTGAGACCCTGTTCCGCTCCGTCCGGGCGGAGTACCCCGGCCGGGAGATGGCCATTGTGTTCGGCTGTCCCGGAAAAAAGGCGTACGACCGCCGCCGGGATCTGGGCGAGGCCGCCGGCCACTGGTGCGACCGGGTCTATCTCACCGAGGAGGACAGTGGGGAGGAGGACACCCTGGACATCTGCCGGGAGATCGCTCCTAACGTGGAGAAGGCGGGCTGTCCTGTCCGCATCATCCCCAACCGCGGAGAGGCCATCCGTCAGGCGGTGCTGGACTGCGCCGGACCCTCGGTGCTGCTCCTCACCGGCAAAGGGCGGGAGACCCGCCAGAAGCGGGGGACCGCCTATATCGACACCCCCACCGATGTGGAGTATGTCCAGGCCTTTCTCCAGGAGTACGACCTGCGCCGGGGGCTGGACCGGGAGAGCCCTGCCCGGGCCATGCTGTCCATCCTCCCCGCCCTGGAGGCCCGGCGGGAGGAGCTCTGGGTGGTCTGCTGCCCCTCCAGTCAAGAGGAGGCCGCAGCCCGGGACGCCGCAGCCCTGAGCCGTGCCGGCGTC
>OGXP01002510.1_pt1 | contig 11733 bp, 10 predicted proteins | sample 1576351 | NCBI WGS metagenome assembly OGXP01 (sample SAMEA3541517, study PRJEB24748) | human gut metagenome | biome: human gut; feature: human-associated habitat; material: faeces | place: China | collected 2012
GCCTCCCTGAGGTCATGGACAAATACGGCATCACAACACTCGAAGATTTACGTAAAGAAGTCCGAACAGACTTGTTGGGGAAATAAGTAAAGCAACCTATTTACGATAAATAAAAACGAAGTCCTATGGTTAGGGCTTCATTTTTTTATATAAAATATTAGAATATATCAACGATTAGAATTGTGGTGATATAATATATGCCATAAAATACCCATTTGTTACTTTTTGGTAATGCACAACTGACCACCCAACTCATTAAAGCTTTGTCAAAGAACAAGGTGAATGTTTACTATTTCTCAAATGTTTGTCAATTTATTTCTAGTATTGAATCCCACAGGCAGGACGAATTTCAAAAGCAAGAGTTGCAAGCCAAGGCTTATTTTGAAGAGGATTTCCGTTTAGAGGTTGCAAGGAGTATTGCTAGGACCAAGGTAAGGCATCAAATTGCCTTGCTTAGAGAGTTTGACACGGATGGACTACTGGATACCTTAGATTATTCTAGGTTTGAAGATAGTGTCAATGATATTCAGAAGGCTTATTCAATTACTGAAATTATGGGTTACGAAGGACGCCTTGCGAAATCCTATTTTTACTATCTGAATTTACTGGTTCCTGATGACTTCCATTTTAATGGTAGGAGTAGGCGGCCTGCGGAGGATTGTTTTAACAGTGCCCTTAATTTTGGCTATAGTATCTTATATTCGTGCTTTATTGGGCTCATTAAGAAAAACGGGCTAAGCTTGGGGTTTGGGGTAATTCACAAGCATCATCTGCATCATGCGACCTTGGCCAGTGATTTAATGGAAGAATGGAGACCTATCATCGTCGATAATACGCTTATGGAGTTGATACGAAATGGTAAACTTCTTTTAAGTCATTTTGAAAATAAGGATCAAGACTTCATACTTACTGATGAAGGCAGAGAAATCTTTGCAAGAGCACTACGTTCAAGAATCCTAGAAGTCCATCAGTATATCGAATTAGACAAAAAACGCTATTCTTTTCTCTATACAGCTGATAGGCAAATCAAGAGTTTGATTAGGGCTTTTAGAGAACTCGCCCCCAGTCTTTATGAGACAAGTTACACAGGAGGGCATTAATGGGACTTTTCTTTAATCTCAGCGAAGAAGAACGTGAGTTTGCGAGACAAAAAACTATGTTTTGTCTGATTATTTATGATATCCGAAGTAACAAACGTAGACTTAAACTCGCCAAATTACTTGAGGGTTATGGCGTGAGGGTACAAAAATCCTGTTTCGAGGTCGATTTGTCAAGAAATGATTATCAGTCTCTCCTTAAGGATATCGAGAGCTTCTACAAGGCCGATGAAGAAGACAGCATAATCGTATATGTGACAACCAAAGAAGAGGTGACTAGTTTTAGCCCCTACCATAGTGCTGAAAAATTAGATGACATTCTCTTCTTCTAAGCCTTTATAGGCCTGCAATCATATGGTACAATATAGATAGTGTTTCCAGTAGGTCCTACATCTTGTGTCTCTAGCAACTGTCTAGGCACAAGATATGGGGATATAAACCTATATACCTCGAGAGGGGACGGAAACGCCACTTGAAATTAGATTACGGAAAATTTGCACATTTGATATAAACCTATCTACCTCGAGAGGGGACGGAAACTCGCCAAATTTCGTTTCGATAATTGGAATACCTTCAGATATAAACCTATCTACCTCGCGAGGGGACGGTAACCTACTAGCGTAGAAATACAAGTCAGTAGTTCTTCGGATGTAAACCTATCTACCTCGAGAGGGGACGGAAAGGGTACAGTGCTAGGGGTAGGCGCCTCGCTTGTACTTGGTGAAGTACGGATATAAACCTAATTACCTCGCGAGGGGACGGAAACCTAATTAAGCAACTACTACTTGTTTAATCGGTAAGGCTGATATAAACCTATATACCTCGGGAGGGGACGGGAACTATACCACCGTTCCTCTATTGTTTTTCTTGTCTAAAGGATATAAACCTATCCACCTCGAGAGGGGACGGAAACTCCTTACAATAATCAACAATTTTGTCCTCATCACGAGGTGATATAAACCTATTTACCTCGAGAGAGGGGACGGAAACAGAAGATTCTTCTATACCACATGCATTTAAAGTCCCGGATATAAACCTAATTACCTCGCGAGGGGACGGAAACTATCTTGTGTCTTTTCAAACACTTCCCTGCATTGATGATATAAACCTATCTACCTTGGGAGGGGACGGTAACGGAGTCGAGATCACAACATCACTTGGCTTAGTGTGATCGATATAAACCTATTTACTCGGGAGGAGACGGTAACTTGTAGGTTTGGGTTAGATTACACTGATGGTCGATGGATATAAACCTATTTACCTCGCGAGGGGACAGAAATACTAAAGCCATTTCGGTCATGTACTTATAGTTATCGATATAAACCTATATACCTCGGGAGGGGACGGAAACCGATATTTAAGTATGATGCGATCTACTTCATCGTCCGATATAAACCTATCCACCTCGAGAGGGGACGGTAACTGACTCAAAGACATATTTGTCAGCGAATTTCATAATTGATATGAACCTATTCACCTCGCAAGGGGACGGTAACTTAGCAATGATTTCCATTGTCTTACCTCTTTCTGGATATAAACCTATATACCTCGAGAAGGGACGGTAACAATGCACTACGCTTGTTATTTGTAGCTGTAGTATTAGATATAAACCTATTCACCTCGAGAGGGGACGGGAATCACCCATAGCCCACCGTTTCATGTTTTTAAATATTTTTGATACAAACCTATTCACCTCGAGAGGGGACGGTAACTTTATCATTCGTTTTTTATCAGCAATATTTTCTATATCAGATATAAACCTATAGATCTTGCGAGGGGACGGAAACTTTCCTTGTGGGATTGTTACAAGTAACTTACCTGCATGATATAAACCTATATACCTCGAGAGGGGACGGAAACTTAGGGTCAGCTTGTTTTAAGTTGCGTTCGTCTGACAAGATATAAACCTATTTACCTCGCGAGGGGACTTTTTTGAAAATTTTGAAAATAGCCTTGACACCGCTTCCAGAAAGTGTTAGACTAAAAGCACATTAAGGGCGCCCCAATGAGGTGAAAAGTACTTTCAGCTTTTGGGGTTTTTTCATACAAAGATGAAGGAGTCGAATGAAAAAATTAGTATTTACTTTTAAAAGGATCGACCATCCTGCACAAGATTTGGCTGTTAAATTTCATGGCTTCTTGATGGAGCAGTTGGATAGTGACTATGTTGATTATCTACATCAGCAACAAACAAATCCCTATGCGACCAAGGTAATCCAAGGGAATGAGAACACGCAGTGGGTTGTGCATCTGCTCACAGATGACCTCGAGGATAAGGTTTTTATGACCTTGTTACAGATTAAAGAGGTGTCCTTAAACGACCTGCCTAAGCTCAGTGTCGAAAAAGTTGAGATTCAGGAGTTGGGAGCAGATAAACTGTTAGAGATTTTCAATAGTGAGGACAATCAAACCTATTTTTCAATCATTTTTGAGACTCCGACAGGTTTCAAATCTCAAGGTTCTTACGTCATTTTCCCGACTATGCGTTTGATTTTTCAAAGTTTGATGCAGAAGTATGGAAGGTTGGTTGAAAATCAGCCTGAAATTGAAGAAGATACCTTAGATTACCTATCTGAACACAGCACTATCACGAATTATCGCTTGGAGACCAGTTATTTCAGGGTGCATGGGCAAAGAATTCCTGCCTTTAGAGGAAAGTTAACCTTTAAAGTCCAAGGCGCTCAAACTCTAAAAGCTTATGTCAAAATGCTTCTAACATTCGGTGAATATTCAGGTCTTGGCATGAAAACGAGTCTCGGTATGGGAGGGATAAAGCTTGAAGAAAGAAAAGATTGATTTATTTTACGGAGCTCTTTTGCATGATATCGGTAAAGTCATTCAAAGGGCGACAGGAGAACGAAAAAAACACGCCCTGGTAGGCGCGGATTGGTTTGATGAGATTGCTGATAATCAGGTCATCTCCGATCAAATTAGATATCACATGGCTAACTACCAGAGTGATAAACTAGGAAATGACCATCTCGCTTACATAACTTATATCGCTGATAACATTGCCTCTGGTGTCGACAGAAGACAGTCAAATGAGGAGAGCGATGAGGAAGCATCAGCTAAGATTTGGGATACTTATACAAATCAAGCTGATATTTTTAACGTTTTTGGGGTGCAAACGGATAAACGCTACTTTAAACCGACGGTTCTAAACTTGAAATCTGAACCTAACTTTGCATCGGCAACCTATGAACCCTTCTCAAAAGGTGATTATGCGGCGATTGCGACTCGCATCAAAAATGAATTGGCAGAATTTGAGTTTAATCAAGCACAAATTGATTCTTTATTAAATCTATTCGAAGCAACCCTCTCTTTTGTGCCATCCTCAACAAATACTAAGGAAATCGCTGATATTTCACTTGCTGAGCATAGTCGTTTGACGGCAGCTTTTGCCTTGGCTATCTATGATTTCTTGGAAGACAAAGGTCGTCATAACTATAAAGAGGACTTGTTTACTAAAGCATCAGCTTTTTATGAGGAAGAAGCTTTTCTCCTAGCTAGCTTTGACTTATCAGGGATTCAAGATTTCATCTATAATATAGCGACGAGTGGTGCTGCTAAGCAATTGAAGGCTAGATCTTTGTATCTTGACTTTATGAGTGAGTATATAGCAGATAGTTTACTTGACAAACTAGGCCTTAATCGGGCTAACTTGCTCTATGTCGGTGGGGGACACGCTTACTTTGTCCTAGCTAATACTGAAAAAACGGTAGAAACACTCGTTCAGTTTGAAAAAGATTTCAATCAATTTTTATTGGCTAATTTCCAAACGAGATTATATGTCGCCTTTGGTTGGGGAAGCTTTGCGGCTAAGGATATCATGAGCGAACTAAACTCACCTGAAAGCTATAGACAGGTCTACCAAAAGGCTAGTCGCATGATTTCTGAGAAAAAAATCTCAAGGTATGATTATCAAACCCTTATGTTATTGAACAGGGGCGGTAAATCTTCTGAAAGAGAGTGCGAGATTTGTCATTCCGTTGAGAATTTAGTTTCTTATCATGACCAAAAAGTGTGTGATATTTGTCGAGGCTTGTATCAATTTTCAAAAGAGATTGCTCATGATCATTTCATTATCACTGAAAATGAAGGGCTTCCTATTGGGCCAAATGCCTGTCTTAAAGGTATTGCATTTGAAAAACTAAGCCAAGAAGATTTTTCCCGTGTCTATGTCAAAAATGACTATAAGGCTGGTACGGTTAAGGCAACCCATGTTTTTGTTGGAGATTACCAGTGTGATGAAATTTACAATTATGCTGCCTTATCTAAAAACGAAAATGGGTTAGGTATTAAACGTTTAGCTGTTGTACGTCTTGACGTGGATGATTTGGGAGCTGCTTTTATGGCTGGCTTCTCCCAACAAGGAAATGGGCAATATAGTACCCTATCACGCTCAGCCACTTTCTCTCGAAGCATGAGTCTTTTCTTCAAGGTTTATATTAACCAGTTTGCTAATGATAAGAAGCTCTCTATCATTTATGCTGGCGGGGACGATGTTTTTGCCATTGGCTCTTGGCAAGATATTATTGCCTTTACTGTTGAACTCCGTCAGAATTTCATTAAATGGACAAATGGAAAACTAACACTCTCAGCTGGTATAGGTCTATTTGCTGATAAGACCCCTATTAGCTTGATGGCACATCAAACAGGAGAGCTAGAAGAAGCAGCTAAAGGCAATGAGAAAGATAGCATTTCTCTATTTAGTTCCGACTATACCTTTAAATTTGACCAGTTTATCACTAATGTTTACGACGACAAGTTAGAGCAGATTCGTTATTTCTTTAATCACCAAGATGAACGAGGAAAGAATTTCATTTATAAATTGATTGAATTGCTTCGAAATCATGATCGTATGAATATGGCACGTTTAGCTTATTATTTAACACGACTTGAAGAATTGACGCGTGAAACAGACAGGGATAAATTTAAAACATTTAAGAATTTATTCTATTCTTGGTACACAAATAAGGATGATAAGGATAGAAAAGAAGCAGAGTTAGCCTTGCTTCTCTATGTCTATGAGATTAGAAAGGATTAGGATATGACAATCTTGACTGATGAGAATTACGTTGATATTGCAGAAAAAGCAATTCTAAAACTAGAAAGAAATACTAGGAACAGAAAGAATCCAGATGCCTTCTTTCTAACAACGAGTAAACTCAGAAACTTACTTAGCTTAACTAGTACACTTTTTGACGAGAGCAAGGTCAAAGACTATGATGCTCTCCTTGATCGTATCGCTTATTTAAGAGTACAATTTGTCTATCAAGCAGGTCGAGAGATTGCGGTAAAAGATTTGGTTGAAAAAGCTCAAATTCTTGATGCTCTTAAAGAAATTAAAGATAGAGAGACGCTTCAAAGATTTTGTAGATATATGGAAGCATTAGTAGCCTATTTCAAGTTTTATGGAGGTAAAGATTAATGACATTCGCTAAGATTAAATTTTCAGCTCAAATTCGTTTAGAGACAGGCCTCCATATTGGTGGAAGCGATGCTTTTGCGGCCATTGGTGCTATCGATTCGCCTGTTATCAAAGATCCTATTACCAACTTACCAATTATTCCTGGTTCAAGTCTCAAAGGAAAAATGAGAACACTTCTTGCCAAGGTTTATAATGAAAAGGTAGCTGAGAAACCAAGCGACGACAGTGATATTCTTAGCCGTTTATTTGGGAATAGTAAGGATAAACGATTCAAAATGGGACGCTTGATTTTTCGTGATGCCTTCTTGTCAAACGCTGATGAGCTAGACTCTCTTGGGGTAAGAAGTTATACAGAAGTAAAATTTGAAAATACAATTGACCGTATCACTGCCGAAGCCAACCCAAGACAAATTGAACGTGCTATTCGTAACAGTACCTTTGATTTCGAGTTGATTTATGAAATTACAGATGATAATGAAAATCAAGTCGAGGAAGATTTCAAAGTGATTCGAGATGGATTAAAACTTCTTGAACTTGATTATCTTGGAGGTTCTGGATCTCGAGGTTACGGTAAGGTTGCTTTTGAAAACCTCAAAGCTACTACCGTATTTGGAAATTATGATGTTAAAACATTGAATGAACTTTTAACTGCGGAGGTCTAATATGACCTATAAAATGTATATCATGACCTTTCAGAATGCTCATTTTGGTTCGGGCACTCTTGATAGCTCAAAATTAACATTCTCAGCAGACCGTATATTCTCAGCCCTAGTGCTAGAAGCCCTAAAAATGGGAAAACTCGATGCATTTCTTGCGGAAGCAAACCATGACGATTTCACGCTCACAGATGCTTTCCCATTTCAATTTGGTCCCTTTTTGCCGAAGCCTATTGGTTATCCCAAACATGACCAAATAGATCAATCAGTTGATGTGAAAGAGGTTCGACGTCAAGCAAAATTGTCTAAGAAACTGCAATTTCTTGCTCTAGAAAATGTTGACGATTATCTCAATGGAGATTTGTTTGAAAATGAAGAGCATGCTGTCATTGATACTGTGACAAAAAATCAGCCACATAAGGATGGCAATCTTTATCAGGTTGCTACAACCAGATTTTCAAACGATACGTCGCTTTACGTCATCGCAAACGAATCTGATTTGCTTAATGAGTTGATGACTAGTCTTCAGTATTCAGGTCTTGGTGGAAAGCGTTCAAGTGGTTATGGTCGTTTTGAGTTAGATATTCAAAGTATCCCACTAGAATTATCAGATAGACTGACTAAGAATCATTCAGATAAAGTGATGAGTCTTACGACAGCACTTCCTGTAGATGCTGACCTTGAAGAAGCAATGGAACATGGTCATTACTTATTAACTAAATCAAGTGGTTTTGCATTTAGTCATGCTACCAATGAAAATTATCGTAAGCAAGATCTTTACAAATTTGCTTCTGGTTCAACTTTTAGTAAAACATTTGAAGGGCAGATTGTCGATGTAAGACCACTTGATTTTCCACATGCTGTTTTAAATTATGCTAAACCACTCTTCTATAAATTGGAGGTATAAAAATGAAAAATGACTATAGAACATTTAAATTAAGCCTCCTGACACTTGCTCCAGTTCATATTGGTAATGGAGAGAAATATACCTCTAGAGAATTTATCTATGAAAATAAGAAGTTTTACTTTCCTGACATGGGGAAATTCTATAATAAAATGGTAGAGAAGAGGCTTGCTGAAAAGTTTGAAGCATTTCTAATTCAAACTCGTCCAAACGCACGTAATAATCGTCTTATTTCCTTCTTAAATGATAACCGAATTGCAGAGCGTTCATTTGGTGGCTATAGTATCTCTGAAACAGGTTTAGAATCGGACAGAAATCCTAATTCAGCCGGAGCTATTAACGAAGTTAATAAGTTTATTCGAGATGCTTTTGGGGATCCCTACATTCCTGGTAGCTCATTAAAGGGTGCTATTCGTACTATTTTAATGAATACTAGCCCTAAATGGAATAATGAAAATGCAGTAAATGACTTTGGAAGATTTCCCAAAGAGAATAAAAACCTTATCCCTTGGGGACCGAAAAAAGGTAAAGAATACGATGATTTGTTTAATGCAATACGTGTGAGTGATAGTAAACCATTTGATAATAAGAGTCTTATCCTGGTCCAGAAATGGGATTATTCAGCGAAAACCAACAAAGCTAAACCACTTCCTTTGTATAGAGAATCAATTTCTCCATTAACAAAAATTGATTTTGAGATTACAACAACCACTGATGAAGCTGGAAGATTGATTGAAGAATTAGGTAAGAGGGCACAAGCGTTTTATAAAGACTATAAAGCATTTTTCCTATCTGAATTTCCTGATGATAAGATTCAAGCCAATCTACAATACCCAATTTATTTAGGTGCAGGGAGCGGTGCTTGGACAAAGACCCTATTTAAGCAGGCTGATGGTATTTTACAAAGACGATACAGTCGAATGAAAACTAAAATGGTTAAAAAAGGAGTTCTTAAGCTTACAAAAGCACCTCTTAAAACAGTTAAGATTCCATCTGGTAATCATTCATTAATCAAGAACCACGAGTCCTTTTATGAAATGGGGAAAGCTAATTTCATGATTAAGGAGATTGATAAATGAGAGTACTTATATCAGCTGTAGGTGATACTGACCCTTTTAGAAATTTTCATGATGGCGCCTTAATTCATATTGCAAGAAAATATCGTCCCGAAAAAGTTATATTGATTTTTTCAGAACATACTGCAAAAAAACAAGGTAATATTGAAAAAGCCTTGTTTTCTATTGCTCCTAACTATGAGCCTGAACTCATAATTCATGATTCCATTATTAGTGACAATGAGGTTCATATTTTTGATATGATGTTTCAACGTTTCTCTGATATTTTGCAAGAATACTATACTAAAGAAGATGAATTTATCTTAAATCTTTCTAGTGCAACACCTCAAATCAAATCTGCTCTATTTGTGATTAACCGTTTAAATGGCATCAATGTCAAAGCGGTTCAAGTTTCGAGTCCTGAACACGCTTCAAACGAGAACATCGGTCATGATAATGATGAGAACATTGATGAACTCATCGAAGTCAATGAAGATAATAAAGTCAATTTTATTGACCGAACGATTGAAGATAATGCTGAGAAATTTAATCAGGCTCTCTTGAAGAAAACAGCTCGTGATTTTATCGAGAAGTTTGATTATAAGGCGGCATTAGACATCCTAGACCAATTATCAGATTTCCCAAATTTAAAAAGTGTTCGAAAAGAAATCCGTGATATTGTAGAATGTCTGTCAAAACAAGATGTTCCGCAAGGGTTACGTCATAAAAAGTTTAACGAAGAAGAACAAAAAATTCTTAGTGCCTATTTGACTATTGAACTGCAAAGAGAACGTGGGAACGTCAGTGAAAGTTTTATACGAATAAAAAACTTAACGGAGTTTATTTTGGAAGACTATATTGAAAAAAGAAACCCAGGTTTAATCGATGATTATTGTGAAAGTATTCAAAAATATTATCTAAGTCTCTTCGATTATAGTAAACTTTTAAAAGCAACAAGAGAATTTAAACTTAGAAAAACAATCGCTCCAATTATTGAGATGAATTCTTCTAGAAATACGGTTGCCCACAGCTTAAGTCCTTTGGACTCAGAAGCAGTTAAACAACTGGGGATAGCTATGAAAACCTTAAAAACTCTAGTTAGAGAACAATACCATTTTAGCCAGAGTGATTTTAATTTTTATCAGGATTTGAATAAGAAATTATTAACTAAGTTGAACTAAAGAGGTAATTCAAATTGAAAATTTTAATCTCAGCTGTAGGAACAACCGATCCTATAAGTAATAATCACGATGCAGCTTTACTTCATATCGCAAGAAATTATAGACCTGACAAAATTATCCTTGTATATAGTCAAGAAATGTTGGTCAAACAAGATTTGATAAATAAGGTTTTGCTCTCAATCGAAGGCTATAACCCTATCATTGAAATTGACTCTACAATCTTGAATAACGACGAAGTCTTTCTTTTCGACAAAATGTATGAAGTAATGGGGCTGATTGTTCAAAAGTATACTAATGACGATGACGAAATCATCTTAAACTTATCATCAGGTACACCACAAATTATTTCAGCTCTCTTTGCCCTTAACCGTATCAATGACTATAATACTCAAGCTATTCAGGTTGCTACTCCTAAAAAAGGAGCAAACAGAGAATACAAGTCTCTGACCGACTCTGAGATAGATGCTCTTATTGTGGAAAATCAAGATAATAGTCTAGATTTTGTTGACAGATGTATTAAAGATAAATCTGAGAAGTTTACGCAAGCATTAGTCAAACGTCATCTTAGAAGTTTAATTGCTTCCTTTGATTATCAAGCAGCAGAAGCGATAATCAATCGAAAAGAGTATAATAAATTACTTTCTAAAAAGAGAATTGCTTATATTCGTGAGAAGCTAAACGATTTTTCACGTGTATTCAAAAATCAGTCGATTCTTTCAGATATCCTATCGTTTCCTCTCGATGATTCCCAAAAGAAGGCTTTGAATTACTATTTGATGATTGATGTTTTAAAAGAACGTGAACATATTGCTGATGTCTTGATTAAGGCAAAATCACTTGCCGAATTTGTCATCGAAGAAACCATCAAAAAAGATCATGAGGGCTTAATCGTATTTGATGGCAATCTGCCTAAACTTAATCCAGATTTTCCTGATTGTGAGGCAATTTTAGATGATATTGATAAGAAAATGAAAAAATCTAGGGGTATTGAAGACACTGAAGAACGCATTTTTTCAGTACAATCTACACTTAATCTATTATCTTATTTGAATATCCTTGAGTTCTATGAATATGATTCTCAGCTTCAAACAGCGATAAATGGCATTTTAAGTTTGAATGGGGAACGAAATAAAGTCGCTCACGGTTTGTCAGAAATTGATACGCGATTATTAAGTCGTAAGAAGTTAAAACAACTTTCTGAAAACTTGCGTTTACTTCTTATTGATTGTTTGGGTATTGATTCAAGCTATTTTAACTTTTATGACAAACAAAATGAAGAGCTTATAAAGATGCTTGAATAGATATTTGGGTGTCATCCCTCCTTTGACATTCCCTTATAAAAGCGCTATAATAAAACAAATTGAACTGAACCTTTAATCGAGTCCAGAGAGGCGAGAAAGGTGTACTGA
>OGXP01002530.1_pt1 | contig 11628 bp, 10 predicted proteins | sample 1576351 | NCBI WGS metagenome assembly OGXP01 (sample SAMEA3541517, study PRJEB24748) | human gut metagenome | biome: human gut; feature: human-associated habitat; material: faeces | place: China | collected 2012
TAAGAAAATATCTGACACCATTTGCACCGGATCAGTCGGGAGCAGTGTCGGTGTTATATGAACTTGGCGGAATGCTGGTCATCTGTGATGCAGGCGGATGTACGGGAAATGTGTGCGGCTTCGATGAGCCAAGATGGTTTGAAACAAGAAGTGCGGTATTCAGTGCGGGACTTCGTGATATGGATGCGATCCTTGGAAGAGACGACTGGTTGCAAAACTTGCAGATGCGGCAGAAAAGCTGGATGTGACATTTGCAGCAGTGATCGGGACTCCGGTTCCCGCAGTGATCGGGACGGATTACCGGGCGCTGGCACGGATACTGTCTAAGAAGACGGATCTTTCGGTCCTGACGGTGAATACGGATGGAATGGAATTGTATGACAAGGGAGAAGAAAAGGCATATCTTGCATTGTTCGAGAAATTCAGTGACAAGAACGAAGAGTCTGAGGATATGAATGATAAAGACAGACCACATATCGGGATTATCGGCATGACTCCGCAGGATGTCAGTGACCTGAAGGCAGCAGATAAGATCCGGAAAGTATATGCAGACCAGGGAATGCGTGCCATCTGCTATGGCATGGGAGACGGACTGGATGAAGTGAGAAATGCTTCTCTGGCAGCGAAGAATGTGGTCGTATCTCCGGCAGCATTAAAAGCAGCGCAGTATCTGCAAAAGAAGTTCGGAACACCATATGAGATTGCCTATCCACTGGCATCAGAACTTGTGCCGGAAGTGAATTATCAAGGAAAGAAGATCCTGATCGTACAGCAGCAGGTGATTGCAAATGCAGTGCGTAAGGAGATCGAAAAACGAACCGGGGAAAAAGAAGCAATCACAACAGCGACATGGTTCATGCGGAAAGAGGAGACTTTAACGGATCTGAATGTTGATGCCGCAGATGATATTAGTCTGAAAGAAGAGGATGATTTCATTTCGCTGGTGGAAAAAGAAGGATATGATGTAATCTTTGCAGATCCGTGTATGGAGCGGATGATTCCGGGATTTGAAGGGACATTTATTCCGCTGACGCATTTTGCAGTGTCAGGAAAGCTTAACGTGTAAGCAGGATATATGGGAAACCTATATGTTTTAGACAGGGGGAAGGAACGGATGATAACAAAGAAAATCCGTGTCTACGGAATTGTGCAGGGTGTCGGCTTCAGACCGACTGTGAGCCGTCATGCAGCGGCTGCCGGAATCACCGGAAGTGTGTGTAACAAAGGTCCCTATGTGGAAATCTTTGCACAGGGAGAGGAAAAATGTGTAAAAGATTTTCTGGAGAGACTGGAAAAGCAGCCGCCGAAGAGAGCTGCCATATTGAAGATCAATACAGAAGATGTAAAAGAGGAAGAATACGGGAAATTCAATGATTTTCAGATCATAGAAAGTGAGAAGACAAAAGGGGAGATATTCGTCTCGCCGGATATTGCAATCTGCGAAGAATGCAAGAAAGAAATGTACGATCCAAAGGACCGGCGTTATCTGCACCCATTTATCAACTGCACCTGCTGCGGTCCCAGACTTACGATCCTGGATGCACTTCCATATGACCGGGAACGGACCAGCATGAAGGAATTCCCGATGTGTCCGGACTGTGCTTCGGAGTATGAGGATCCGGCGACCAGACGTTATGATGCGCAGCCGGTATGCTGCAACGATTGCGGTCCGGAAGTATATCTGACCGGCAGGGAAGAACGGGGAAGAGCTGCGATCATTGCCACAAGAAAAATGATCCATGATGGTGGAATCGTGGCAATCAAGGGAATCGGCGGATTCCATCTCTGCTGTGATGCGACGAACGAGGAAGCAGTACAGAGACTGCGGACATTAAAGAACCGTCCGGCGAAACCGTTTGCCGTGATGGCGCGGGATGTGGAAGCGGTAAAGCAGGAATGCCTGGTAAATGAAGTACAGGAGGAGATCCTGGATGGACACCAGAAGCCGATCCTGTTACTTGAAAAACGGAAAAAATCTGCAGACAGTACAGGTCTTTGCAAGTCTGTCGCTCCGGGGAATCCGAAAGTCGGCATCATGCTCCCATACGCTCCGGTACAGATGCTGTTATTCCGATATGACGATGGAATCGAGATGCCGGATTATCTCGTAATGACGAGCGGCAATACCTCCGGTGCACCGATCTGCAGGGATGACAAAGAAGCGGTGGAGGAACTGTCACAACTATGTGATCTGATCCTTTCTCATGACCGGAAGATCCGGATCCGGGCGGACGATTCGGTGATGGATTTTTATAAGGGAGAGCCTTATATGATCCGGCGCTCCAGAGGCTATGCACCGCTTCCGACGATGGTGACGATGCCGTGGAAAGGACAGGTGCTGGCAGCAGGCGGAGAACTTAAGAATACATTCTGTGTCGGAGTGGATGGACGTTTCTATCTGTCCCCGTATGTAGGGGATCTGGAAGATCTCCGTACTGTAAAAGCGTTGCAAGAGACGATCCACAGATTCGAGACACTTCTGGAGGTAGAACCGGAAGTTGCAGCATGTGATCTGCATCCAAAATACAACTCGACAGTCGTTGCAGAAGAACTGGGACTTCCTGTCGTAAAGATCCAGCATCATTATGCACATATTTTATCCTGTATGGCAGAAAATGATTGGAAAGAGCAGGTGATCGGCGTGGCATTCGACGGAACCGGATATGGTACAGATGGAACCATCTGGGGAGGCGAACTTCTGCTTGCAGATTATCACGGATTTGAACGGATGGGAAGTATCGAACCATTTCTTCAGATCGGAGGCGATATTTCTGCTAAAGAAGGATGGCGAATTGCAGTTTCACTGATCTATCAGCAGACACAGGATAAAGAGCAGACAATGGAGATTGTAAAGAAGATTAACCTGTGCAGTGAATCGGAATGCAAAGTGCTTCTTGCCATGGCGGACCGGAAAATGAATGCTGTGCTATCAACCAGTGCGGGACGTCTGTTCGATGCAGTCAGTGCAATTCTCGGAATCCGGACGAAGTCTACGTTCGAAGGGGAGGCTTCGATGGCACTTGAATTTGCCGCAGAAGCTTATGAGAAAGAGATCTGGGAAATTGATGAGCCGGCAGATGGTGAAAGCGATCCGGATGAAGAAAAGAAAGAGCCGGAAGACAGGCTGATTATGAAGACAGGAAGCCTTATAAAATATCTGACAGAGAAGAAAACAGAAGGCATTCAGGCAGAAAAATTAGCTTATATCTTTCATCAAAAGCTGGCAGACCTCATAACTGACGGCTGCAGGAAGATCAGAAAGAAAACAAAATGTAATTGTGTGGCATTAAGCGGCGGTGTATTCCAAAATCGGCTGTTGTTGAGAATGGTGGAAGAAGGTCTGGAAAAAGAACATTTTACCGTACTCAGACATCATCTGATCCCGGCAAATGACGGCGGGATCGCACTGGGGCAGGCAGCATATGCCATGCAGTATATTCAGGAGGGAAAATAACATGTGTGTAGGATTATCAGCAAAAGTAGTCCGTATCAGTGATGGTACGGCAGTTGTAGACGCGGGGGGTGCAAAAAGATCGGTCTCTTCAGAATTACTGGAAGATCTGGAACCGGGAGATTATGTAATGGTGCATGCAGGAATCGCCATTGCAAAAATTACCGATGAAGATGACAGTGAGACAGATCAGTTGATGGAGGAACTTCTGTAATGAGTGAAGGAAAGAAAACGGCAAGAGAGATCATAGAAGGATATGACGGCCCTGCAGTCCGGATCATGGAAGTATGCGGGACACATACACATGAAATCTTCCGTCTGGGTATCCGCAAACTTCTTCCAAAGCAGGTAGAATTGATCTCTGGTCCCGGGTGTCCGGTCTGTGTCACACCGGTAAGTTATATCGATGAGGCAGTTTATCTGGCGCTGGAAAAGAGTGTGACAATCTGTACATTCGGAGATCTGGTGCGTGTGCCGGGAAGTAAGAAGAGTCTGGCAGATGCAAGAAGCGAAGGCGGGAAGATCCATATCGTCTATTCACCTGCCGATGCGGAAAAATATGCAAAAGAACATCCGGAAGAAGAGGTTGTATTCTTATCTGTAGGATTCGAGACGACGACTCCGGTGGGATGTCTGTCTGTCAAAAAAGCAAAAGAAGAAGGAATCACGAACTATTCCATGCTGATCGCAAATAAAACGATGCCGCAGGCATACGAAGCATTAAAAGGAAGCGCAGACATTTTCTTATATCCGGGACATGTCAATGCGATCACAGGAACAAAGCTTTGTGAAGAACTGGTGCAGGAAGGTGTAAGCGGTGTGGTGGCAGGCTTTACGGCAAAAGAACTTCTGACTGCACTGGCAGTTGCACTGACACATTTTCAGAAAGGGAAACCTTTCTTTGTAAATTGTTATCCGCGTGTAGTGACAGAAGAAGGAAGTAAAGAAGCGCAGAGACTGGTGGATACGCTGATGGAAGCATGTGACAGTGAATGGAGAGGACTCGGAATCATACCGGGATCAGGACTTTGTTTACGTGATGAATGGGGGATGTATGATGCCAGAAAGAAATATCAGGTTCCGAAGATGGAAGGAAGGGCGAATCCGGCCTGCAGATGCGGGGATGTATTACAGGGAAAATGTAAACCATCCGATTGTAAAGTATTTGGAAAGGTCTGTACACCGCAGCATCCGGTAGGTGCATGTATGGTATCCGGTGAGGGAGCCTGTTCAGCATATTATATGTATGGAAGAGAATAAGAAAAACAGACGGAAAATAACAAGGAAGTGGACGAAATGAACGAGTATGTGGATAACGAAGCAAGAAAAGCGAAATTAGTGGGGAAAACTGTGACGATGGCACATGGTGCGGGAGGACACCAGACGTCAGAGCTGATCGATATGATCTTCAAAGCACATTTTGATAATCCGGATCTGACTGCGGATGATGCAGCCGTCCTGGCACCTCCGGCCGGTAAGATGGCAGTATCTACCGATGGATTTATCGTATCACCGGCATTCTATCCGGGAGGAAATATCGGAAAGCTTTCCATCTGTGGTACGGTCAATGATCTTTCCTGTATGGGAGCAAAACCATTATACTTGACCTGTGCGTTTGTGATCGAAGAAGGATTTCCCATGGAAAAACTGGAAGAGATCGCAGAGGCAATGGAGAAGACGGCGAAAGAAGCCGGAGTCCGGATTGTATCGGGAGATACCAAGGTTGCCGGAAAAGGGCAGGTGGACGGAGTCTTTATCACGACAACAGGTATCGGTGAAATCACGGATGGAGTCGAAGTTGCGGGAAATCTTGCAAAACCGGGCGATGCGATCATTGTGACAGGAGATATAGGAAGACACGGATGCACGATCCTTCTTGCGAGAGAAGATTTTGGAATCGATGCGGATGTGACGAGTGACTGTGCACCACTCTGGGGTAATGTAAAAGCAGTGATAGATGCAACGCATGAACTGCATGTGATCCGTGATGCGACCAGAGGCGGAGTCGGAACTGTGCTGTATGAGATTGCAGGACAGAGCCAGGTAGGCATTCGTCTGGATGCTTCGAAGATTCCGGTTGCACCGGAGGTACGAGGCGTATGTGGAATGCTTGGACTGGAGCCGCTTTATCTTGCATGTGAAGGACGGCTTGTGATCATGGCGCCGAAAGAACAGGCACAGACGATCGTGGATGCATTGAAAGTATGTCCATATTCACAGGATGCGGCAATTATCGGTGAAGTGACCGAAGAGCAGCCGGGAAAAGTAGTGATGTTGACGGAGATCGGAACGCAGGCATTACTTCCGCAGCCGGGCGGGGAATTACTGCCGCGCATCTGTTAGGAGGGTATCAATGGATACAAGAGTGGCAGTTATTTCTATCATTGTGGAAAATCCGGAAGCGATCGAGACATTGAATCATCTGCTTCATGAGGCAGGACAGTATATTATCGGAAGAATGGGAATTCCATATCGGGAAAAAGGTATCAATATTATCAGTATTGCTATTGATGCACCGCAGGATGTGATCAGTACGTTATCCGGCAAGATCGGTCGTCTGAGCGGGATATCCACGAAGACGGCGTATTCGAATATTATTACGAAAGCAGGAGAATAAAAATAGTATGATTAAAATTGCAGTATATGGAAAAGGCGGGATCGGAAAATCAACAACCGTGTCTAATGTAGCTGTGGCACTGGCGGAAAAAGGACTGAAAGTGATGCAGATCGGATGTGATCCGAAAGCGGATTCGACGATTGCATTAAGACACGGGGAAGCGGTGCCGACTGTACTGGACCTCTTCCGGGAAAAGAAGCAGGATCTGAGATTAGAAGATATGGTGCGGACCGGCTATCAGGGTGTGATCTGTGTAGAGGCAGGTGGTCCGACACCGGGACTTGGATGTGCAGGAAGAGGAATTATCACGGCACTGGAAAAGTTAAAAGAGACAGGAGCATATGAAGTATATCAGCCGGATGTTGTACTTTATGATGTACTCGGGGATGTTGTATGCGGTGGATTTTCTATGCCGATGAGGAAAGGATATGCGGATAAAGTCTTTATCATCACTTCGGGAGAAAATATGGCAATCCATGCCGGGGCGAATATTGCGATGGCAGTGGAGAATTTCAAGACCCGTGGATATGCGTCTCTTGGAGGGATTATCTTAAATCGCAGAAATGTGGCAAGAGAAGAAGAGAAGGTAAAAGAGCTGGCAGATGATTTCAAGACACAGGTGATAGGAACATTATCTCACAGTGAACTTGTGGCAGAAGCGGAAGAAGAAGGAAAGACGGTCATGGAGTGTTTCCCAGGCAGTGAGATGGCGGAAGAATATAGAAAGCTTGCGGAAGTAATCTATGAGTTGTCAAAAGAATCCGGGGAGGGATGGAAATGTTAAAGAAAGCCGGAGAATCAAGCGGTCTGGAATTCAATTCCCCGGCGCATGGGAACTGGAATATTGTCCATACAGGAATGCTTCTTCCGGAAGCAATCCAGATCTATGTCTGTGCAGATAACTGTATGCGGGGAGTTGTTCTGACAGCAGCCGAGATGAATGCCGCAGACAGGTTCTCTTTTGTGATCGTAGAAGAGGAGGACCTTCTGAATGGTAATCTGGAAGATGTGACGATCGAGGGAGTGGCAGATGTATTAAAGAAACGGGGCGATCATCCGAAGGCGGTATTATTATTTACAGTATGCCTGCATCATTTCCTGGGATGTGATCTGGAACGGGTATATGAAGAATTGGAAGCGAGATTTCCGGAGATCTTTTTCATCCGCTGTTATATGGATCCGATCATGCAGAAGCACGGACTGACGCCGGATCAGAAGCTTCGGAAGTCGATCTACGACGCACTTCCGGAAAGAAATGCAGGGAAGTCTGATTCAGAAAGATCAGTGACAATTTTAGGCAGTGATTTTGCGCTGGATGAGACGAGTGATATCAAACGTTTGTTGAAGGCAGAGAATATAGAAGTGAGAGAACTTCCGACCTGTGACTCATGGAAAGCTTATGAGAACCTTGCAGACAGTAGAATATTCATAGCATGCTATCCGCCTGGAAAATATGGACTGGAAAGTCAGGCAGAGAGGCTTGGGAAGAAAGCGTTATATCTTCCGGGAAGCTTTGATTATGAAGAAATCATCAGACAATGGAGAATGCTGGAGCAGACGGTTACGGAAAGTGTAAGAGATGCTGAGATAGATGAGACCATAGAAAGAGAGATTGCATTGTGTGAAGCAGTTTTGAAAAAAACAAGACAAATAATCGGAGATGCACAGATCATGATCGATCACACATTTCATCCAAGACCGCTGGAGCTTGCAAAGCTGTTACTGACACATGGCTTTTCTGTGACAAGAATCTATCTGGATGCGGTAAATCCGGAAGAAAAAGCAACATTTGAGTGGCTGAAACAACAATATCCTGGCCTTTCATATGAGCCGACGATCCACCCAGAGATGCGGGTACGTCCGAGGAAAGAAGAAAATATACTGGCAATCGGACAGAAAGCGGCGTGGTTTACCGGAACGAAGCATTTTGTCAATCTGGTGGAAGGTGCCGGTCTGTATGGATTTGACGGAATCCGGAAAGTGGCAGGATTGATGATAGAAGCCTGGCAGGAAGAAAAAGATCCGGAAGATCTGATCATCCGGAAAGGTTGGGGGTGCGAAAGCTGCATATGAAACGAAGTTATAAGATCATACCAATTTATACAGCGGATGTATCCGGTGTCTGCTCGGCACTCTATGAACTTGGCGGGATGACAGTGATGCATGATCCGTCCGGCTGTAATTCTACCTATAATACACACGATGAGATCCGCTGGTATGACCAGGACAGCATGATCTATATCTCGGGACTTACGGAGATCGATGCTGTTATGGGAAATGATGAGAAACTGATCCGTGATATCGAGATTGCGGCAGAGGAATTAAAGCCGAAGTTTATAGCACTTGCGGGGTCCCCGATTCCCTATATGAATGGAACAGATTTTGAAGCAATCGCCAAGATATTGGAACAAGATCTCGGGATTCCGGCATTCTCGGTTCCGACAAACGGCATGCATGATTATGTATATGGTGTTGGAATAGCACTTGCAGAGATTGCGAAACGTATCGAAGGAAAGAGAGAAGTGACGTCAAAGAGCGTGAATCTTCTTGGTGTGACACCGCTTGATTTCGGACCACAGGAGCATGTGGATGCATTGATACAGAATGTGGAACAGGCGGGATGGAAGGTTCTGTCGACCTGGGCGATGGGAGATACACTGGAAAACCTTGCTCGTGCACCGGAGGCAGAGGTGAATCTGGTGGTCTCTTCGACGGGACTCCGGGCAGCGGAAATATTGCAGGAAAGATTCGGGACACCTTATGTGACCGGTACACCGATCCGGGGATTTATGGAGGTTCTTTTACATGCGATGGAAGAAAAAAAGCAGGTGTCATATCTGGAATATGAGAAGCGGATCAGAGGATTTACGCGGGAATCAGGAAAGAGAGATACAATCATATTGATCGGGGAACCTGTGATCATGAAATCGCTGGCTGCAGCAATTGAGATAAAGTACCGGATAAATGTGAAGGTTATCTGTCCATTAAAGGAAACAGACGGACTGCTTGCAGACGGAGATGTTGCTGTCTGCGGGGAAGAGGAACTGGAGCAGGCACTTCAGAGTTTAAAGAATGTAAAAGGCGTTGTGGCGGATCCATTGTATCGCCCGGTCTGCCCGGAGAATGTGGCATTTTATGAGTTGCCGCATATTGCATTTTCGGGAAGAATTTATAAAAAGAAACTGCCGGTTCTTGCAGAACTTATATAGGCGGTAAGAGCAGAAAGGAAACAGAAATGGGACATTTATATTTTGCAAGACACGGACAGACAGTCTGGAATGTAGAGAATAAGATCTGCGGAGCAACGGATATTGAATTGACAGAACTGGGCCATCAGCAGGCAGAAGAACTGGGGCAGGCAATTCTGGAGCAGGGAATTCAGATCGATGAGATACTGTATTCACCATTGATCAGGGCAAAAGAGACCGCAAGACACGTATCAGAGGTAACCGGTATTCCGATGCGTGAAGAAATGCGCCTGAAAGAACAGAACTTTGGAAAATACGAAGGTACGCCGAGAAATGGAGAAGAGTTCCAGAGGGCCAAGGCTAATTTTATTAATTCTTATGAAGGTGGCGAATCGATGCTGAAGCTTTGTCACCGGATCTACGATCTGCTCGATGATATTAAAAAAGAATCAGATCAGAAGACATATCTTCTGGTTGCACATAACGGGATCTCAAGAGCGATACAGTCTTATTTTGGCGATATGACAAATGATGAATTTACAAGATTCGGTATCAGGAATTGTGAGATCCGTAAGTTTGAATACAAGGAGTAAGAATAAAAACAAAAAAGAAACATGAAAAATCCACCGTACTTAATAATTTTTTAAATACGATGGATTTTTATGATATTTCATCCAATGGACTATACCTCTTTCTTTCTTCGATTTGTTTTTTTATCATTTTTTAAATGATGTTAAATTTACGTTCCTGGTGGTTTGTCCTCCTTTTTCTTTATTAGACTCTTTTCAGTTTAGATTGTCCTCTGCATTGGACTGTACCTCTTTCTTTAGATTTTAAATAAAGATTTAACTGATTGGTGGTCCGTCCTCCTTTTCTTTTGTTGATATTATAATATCGCACGAAAGTGGAAATGTCAATAGGTAATCTGAAAAAAATGTGAAAAATAATAAAAAGACGAAATATTCTGAAAATAATATCTGCTTGACCTGCCACCTACTTACGAACGCATGGCGATAAAAAAGAGAAGTTACCAGTTGTAAAATCAGGTGGTAACTTCTCTGTATTTTATAAATGAATCTAAGGTTATATAAGATAAATGCCGTCGATAAATTCTTTGATAAATGGCAGAGCAGCTCCGATCGCTACTGTATCACCAGGACATTTGCCGGGAATGATGTAACTGGTGTCATCATCAAAGGTAGAACGCTCAGCCACGTAATGACGGATTTTAGAGAAATCTTCATCTGTAAAGTAGGGAGCAACATGTCCGCCTAATATAACGGTATGCTCCAGAACCATATGCAGGTTGTTGATCAGAATGGACAGATGTCTTAAATAATCCTCCCATCTTTCTATACAGCCGGTATCACCGGCTGATTTTTTTTCGAAAAATTCTTCCAGGTTGTCGGAATCTCCGAGAAGTGAGTTCACGGAACAGTAGCATTCCGCACAGCCCTGACGTCCACAGTAGCAATCATGACCGCCGGGAACCAGTGTCATGTGTTCGAATGTTCCGCTTTTTCCTGTAGCACCGGTAAGAAGCTGACCGTCTACGATGATGGCACCACCCAGATGGTAATTTAAAGAAATATATGTTACGTCTTTGATATCCGGACTTTTCCATAATTCCGTATTACATGCACATTCAGAATCATGAATGAATTTGCACTGCCTGCATGACCTCGCAGGAACGCTGGAAGGCTGCGAGTGCAGGCTCCCAGGTGTGGTCCTGAATCTGAGGCAGGCGGTCAAACGAACTCTCCTCAAAGGCGACCTCGGGATGAGCGGGCGGTACGGGCTTGACCGGCGGCTCGGGCGTCGTGCAGGCGGCAAGGAGCAGTGCAGCGGCAGGCGCCGCAAGGCGGATGAGTCTGGAGAGCATGTTGAGTCGTCTGGAAAGAGAAGGTGGATCGAGTCGCGTGCGTTGATTCTAGGCGAAAAGATAGGGACGGTTGAAAAAAATGAAAGGTGCGGGACGGGCCCTGAGTCCGACGACGGCTCTCGCTATACAATGAACCCTGTCAACATTCGTCACCCGCATTCCATGCGGAGAAGGAACTTTCAATCATGCGACTTTGCCGAATTGCCCCTTCCATTCTTTCCGCCGACTTCGCCCGTCTCGGGCAGGAGGTGAGCGACGTTGTCGAAGGCGGCGCCGACTGGATCCACTTCGACGTGATGGACAACCACTACGTTCCGAATCTGACCGTTGGCCCGCTCGTGCTCAAGGCAATTCGTCCGTACTCCAAGGTGCCCGTGGACGTGCATCTGATGGTCGAGCCCGTTGACGAGCTCGTGCCCGCCTTCGCGAAGGCAGGCGCCGACATCATCACGTTCCATTGCGAGGCGTCGAGGCATGTCGACCAGATCGG